>Ga0316612_1000202_pt1 | contig 22132 bp, 22 predicted proteins | sample MIS2016226_MG_FD_207676 | JGI IMG/M metagenome (GOLD analysis project Ga0316612, IMG submission 207676) | Microbial mat bacterial communities from Middle Island sinkhole, Lake Huron, Michigan, United States - MIS.2016.226 | ecosystem: Environmental > Aquatic > Freshwater > Lake > Sediment... | reverse complement strand
AGATTTTAGATTTCAGATTTCAGATTTCAGATTTCAGATTTTAGAGTTTGTGATTTTTAACTTTTAATTTTTAATTTTTAATTTTTAATTTTTAATTTATTGTAGTTTTAAATTTCTACTTCACATCCTTAAACTGGCGCATCCAACTTTCGATGGATAGTAAACTCCATATTGTGTAGGAAGCATCTACTTTGCCTTTTTTGTTGTTTTCTATCAGTTGTTGTATGTTTTCGTGAGAGAATAATCCACGTTTTTCTGTATTTTCTTTAGACAAATAATTTTGTATAGTGGCATCCATATCTTGGGTTATCCACTGTCGAACTGGCGCTCCAAAGCCCGATTTTGGTCTATAAATAACTTCGTGTGGCAAGTATTTTTCCATTACTTTTTTCAAAATATATTTGGTGGTCATGCCTTTCAATTTTAGATTCGTTGGAATAGTACAACTAAATTCTAGCAATTCTTTGTCTAAAAAAGGCACTCGAACTTCAACGCCATGAGCCATACTCATTTTGTCGGTGTAATTGAGATTGTGATCTATTAGAAAAAATTTCATTTCGAGATACAACATTTTGTTGAGCAAGTCCTTTTCATTTGGAATATTCTTAAAATAGTCTTTCAATAAATGCAAAGGATTGTAATTTTTTACTTGGTTTTTATATTGATTGGAAAATAAGTCGTTTACGATTTCTTTGTCTATCCACGAAAAATAGCCCACTAATCGATCGTCTTGAGATAAATGAATGTTATTGGTGAGTTTTCTGACACGTCTAAAAAGGGCTTTATTGGCAGGCAATAAATGAATGGTAGTTCGGATAATTTTTCTTAAAAACAAAGGGACATAGTTGATGTATTTTTCCATTCGCAACGCTTGATGGCGGCGGTATCCTGAAAATAAATCGTCACCAGCGGTACCTCCCAAAAGCACTATATTTCCATCTTTTCGAGCTTGCTCACAAATTTGCAAAACGCTTAATGGTGCTGGATCGGCTTGTGGTTCGTCGAGATGATAAATCATTTTGTCGAAATCTTTTACAATATCAACAGTCGATTCCACTTCGATTAAATTGACCTCTAAATGCTTGGCCACCAAACGAGCATAATGTAAATCGTTGGTAAATCCTTCGGCCATATCTTCGCCGTCGTTGGTTTTTATGGTATAGCAATTGAATTTTTTTGTAGGATGCAATTTTTTGGCCATTGCCACAATTCCACTAGAATCAAGACCTCCCGAAAGAAAAAAACCAACCGGAACATCCGATAGCATTTGTCTATCGACTGCTTTTAGCAATTTTTGTTCTAAATCATCAATCAATTCTTGTTCGGTTTTGGCACTCACTTTTCCATCAAACGGAATATCATAATATTTTTCTATTGTATAATCTTGATAATCGTCAATTTTCAATTTCATAAAATGGCCTGGCAATAATTTCAGTACCTTTTTAAAGGGTGTTTTTTCGGCAGGTGAATATAAAAATGTAAGATAATTTGCTATGGCTTCTGGGTCAATTTCTTTGTCAATTGTAAATGGTAAAATCGATTTTATTTCTGAACTGAACCAAAACAAATTGGCATCAGCATAATAATATAAAGGCTTAACGCCAAATTGATCTCGGGCAATAAATAGCTCATTGGTTTTGATATTGAAAATAGAAAACGAAAAAATCCCGTTCATCCTATTCAATATTTCGCTTCCAAATTCAATGAAACCATAAAGCAAAGTTTCGGTATCTGACTGGGATTTGAAAGTGTATTTTGATTCTAATTGCATTCTAATATCCTGATGATTGTAGATTTCACCATTAAAAATTAACACATAATTCCCACATTGACTTACCATGGGTTGGTGTCCATTTTCGGTCAAATCTTGAATCGCCAAACGACGATGTCCCAAACCTAAAGTATTGTGAATGAACGTTCCAGATGAATCAGGGCCACGATGAGTTAGGGTATCTAAAGAAATATTCAGATGGATTGAAACGTCATTTTGTATTATTCCTAGGATTCCGCACATAGTATTTTTGTGTTAATATTTTAACTCATCTCTGATTTATACCAATAAAACTAACCTTTGCCAAAGTTAAAAACTTTGGCAAAGGTGCTTATTGTTTTTTATACTCATTTCCGATTTTTACCAAATAATCAAAAGTATTTTTTGAACAATTTTGCCAAGAATAGACCAATGTTTTTGTATAGGATTTTTGAGCCAATTGTGTTCTTAAATTATGATTTTCAAATATTGTAACTATGGCTTTTTTTATTTCGGGAACATTTCGAGGGTTAAAATACAAACCTCCATCTTCCAAAACTTCTTTCATCGGCCCAGAATTTGAGGAAATTATAGGCAAACCAGCACTCATGGCTTCGATTAGAATAATGGGCATATTTTCGCAAGAAGAACCAAAAATAAAAGCATCCGAATTGTGGTAATGGGCAATTAAATCTTGGTGTGGCAAACCTGCGATATATTCGATACAATCTTTTGAATTGGGATATTTTGCAAGAACTTTTTCGACTTTTTCAAAACTATCCAAAATACTTCCAATTAGTTTAACTTTTACAGGAAACCCTTCCTGATGCAATTGGCAAACGGCTTCGGCAATTTTCCATTGCTGTTTATAAATGGTGATGTAAGAAACATACAAAAATTCAAAAAGATTTTGATGGGTATAATTTTCTTTTTCCTTTTGAATTCGAGGCTTTTGTTGAAAGGCTGGGCTAACTCCGTGTGGAATAATTATGGTTTTATCTGGATTGATTTTAATTTTATTCGAAATATAATTTTTGGCATATTGAGTCAAAAAAATCAAACCGTTAGCTTTTTTAAATGAAAATGATTGGGTAAAAAAAAGGATGCCCAAACGAACTTTCATCATGAAATTATAGTGTTTGGATTCATCAAATTCAAATGGTAACATGTTTTGAGACATGGTAACAAATGGTCTGAAAGGGCTAATAAAGGTGCTTCCAGGAGCAAAAATCACTTGGCAATTTTTAGCCTTGGCTTCGTTTTTTAATTTTAAAAACTGAAATAAAAAGGTAAATAAAGTAGATTTATTCAGGTAAGAATGAGTTGTTTTTTCGATGAAAGGAGCATCGGTAATTTGGTTTAGAGTGGGTTGACTCGCCCAAACAATTATTTTAGAAAATCCAGATTCAGTTGGATTTGCAAATTGAAGAATGGCATTTAGATGCGTCAATCCCCCACCAAACCGAATATTTGAAGCGTCGATACCAATTACCATAAAATACTTTTTTTGCAAAAATACGGCGATAATTTGTAAAATAATAAAAATCTATTCAGACCTAACAAAAATTTGACACAGATTACACAGATTAACACAGATTAAAGAATATAAAGAAGTCAAATTTCACAAAAGAATAATTCCACTTTGCGAAAAATCTGTATAATCTGCAATCTGCAATCTGTAATCTGTATCTGTAATCTGTATTCTGTAATCTGTAATCTGCAATCTGTAACCTGCAATCTGCAATCTGCTATCTGTAACCTGCTATCTGTGTCTGTTTTAAAACCGATAAAGAATTGGCAGCATTACTTTCTGGATCCAGACGTTGTCCTATTTTATGCGATTTTTGGCTCATTAAAATGAGATTTTCATCGCTTGAATTGATTATTTTTTGCATCCAATGTTGTAAATCTTTTTGATTTCCAGACTCAAAAATATAGCCGTTATAGCCTGAAATTACAAAAGTAGGTGCTGCACCACAGGCATTAGAACAAATTATGGGCATTCCAGCTGCCGAAAATTCATGCAAAACCAATGCCCAAGGCTCCATTTTGCTCGGAAGAACAAAACAACCCGATTTTGCAATAAATTCTTCTAGTTTTTCGGGTTGCACAAAGTCGTGAATTTCAATATCCTTTTGTTTTGGTAAGTCGTTTTTGAAAGGACCATTACCCACCAAACAAAGTTTCCAATCTTTTTTGGTTTCCAAATTATTGAAAGCGTTGACAAGCAAATCCAATCCTTTTTCCTGGGCAAAACGACCCACAAACAAAAACTGATGCGGATAGTTTGCTTTCTTATCTTCGATAGTTTTGCTAAAAATAGGATTAAAAATTTCTAAATCGGCAGAGAGAAAATTGAATATAATTTCGTTGTTTTTGAAACCCAATATTTTGGCATATTCATATTGATAAGCACCCGCCACCCAAATATGAGAAAATGCTTTTTTGTAAAATAATTTAAAGTAATACTTCCCAATATTTTGACGAAGGTTATTGAAATATTGTGCGTCTGAAGCTGCAATGACAGGGATGTTGTTCTTTCTTAATTTCTTGCAAACATGAATGTACATTTTATCCATCCAGCCCGAAGTTACCACAAAATCGGTTTGTAATTGCAAGGCAAAATCAGTTAATGTTTTTGGCGTAAATTCAGATCTTCCATAATATGTAACTCCGTCAATTTCGGGAGCAATATAAGGTGTTCTTTTTTGAGTATCCCAATGAACAAGGTAAACTTCGGCATTATGCGACTTGACATATTCTTTAATTAATGCAATGGTATAACTCATTATTTCAGCATACAGAATCAGAATTTTAATTTTTTTATCTTGCATTTTGAATAAGTTTAGAATAATTACGAACCATTGTTTGCTCAGAATACTGATTTTGAACTTTGATTAATGCGTTTTTGATTATGTTATTTCTCAAACTAGCATCTTCGATAATTCTGATTACATTGGCAACTAAATCATCGGTTGTCGAATTGTACAAAATCCCATCCACGCCATTGGCAATAATGTTGGATGGTCCGCCAGATTTATCACTGGCTATGACTGGAATTCCATAAGCCATAGCCTCGATGAGGGTTCGCCCAAAACCTTCTTCGACAGCGGTAGAAACCACTATATCAGAACTTCCATAAATAACATCAAAATTGGTTTCATGACCTTTAAAGAAGACAAGATTTTCAAGATGGTTATCAGTAATATAGTGTTCTAATTTTAGTTTATAGGCTTCATCAATTGGGGTAAAAGTAGTACCAAAAATATACAATTGAATTGGAAACTTGTCTTTAAATTCATTGATTAATTCTATACATTGCAATTGATTTTTCCGTTCACAAATGCCGCCGATGGTACTTATTGTAATTTTGCTTTTTTGGAAAGTTAGAAATTGTTTTTCGGGCAATTGAATTCCGTTTTGAATCAGAAAAATATTCAAATTCTTTGGATTGTACATTTTCATCAAATTGACTTGTTTGTCTGAAATTCCAATAAAAGTTGTTACTTTAGGAAACAAAAAAAGTCGCAGGAATCGAGCCGATAAATTGGTGTAAAACCAACCTCTAGAAATATAAAAAATAACTGATTTTTTTGACACCAACAGGGCCAACATCAAAGCAGGCCTATCGGAACAGAAAAAAATGGTTTCTTTAGGAAGTGATAAATAGTGCCGTTTGATAAAGTGACACAGTCTAATATATTTCAAAGGATTATAAATTGAAAATATTGGCGATTCCTTGAAAAATTCAATTTCTATTTTGGAATCAAACTCCTTCAAATAGGCACAATCTTTAGGTAAAAGCAACTTAACATTATAATTTTCTTTTGCCAATCCATTCATCAACGCAATGGTTGACTTGATTCCCCCACCAATATCTTGAGAGGCAATCATGGGGCAGAAAATAGATTGTTTATTCATGAAATATCAAATTTGAATTAAAATTAATAAGCTTATTCTTGCCTTTATATAATAATTAATCACTTATACGATTTGATTTATACCTAATTACTATATAAAGTGAGAAAGTATATAAAAACATCATATTTCTTGAAAAATCCGCACTAAATTGGGCTAATCCAAAATAATAAATAGTTCCTAGGATGAGAAAAAGCTCTAAATTAGAAAGTTCATTTTTATCAAAAAATATTTTTATGGTTTCAATCAAGATATAGAGAAAAATTAAACATAAAACCAAAAAAGAAATCAATCCCAATTCAACATATACTTCAAGAAAAATATTGTGAGGATATATGAAAGAATTAGTAAATCTCCCATAATTTCCAAAACCCACACTGCCGTAATCTGAATTAATAAACTGAATAGCCACCTCCCATACTCCTTCTCTACCAGTTCCCTCATCTGCCGTTCCTTCTGCACTTGAAATTATTCGAGATTCCACCTCATTTTTGCTTAAATAATTCAAATAGGAAAAAAATGCAAATAAAAAAACCACAGAAGTCAAAACAATTTTTGAAAAACTGGTTTTAGTTTTAATCATAACATATAAACCAAATATGGCCAGTGGTAATGCTATAGAAGCAACAGATTGTCTGGTTTGACAGATGATGAGCATCAAAAGAAAAAAAGAAAAAAATACAAAAAGAAATAATTTTTTCTTTTCAAAGTCATAAATATAAATTAAATAGGCTAGAATACCAGCCCCAGCAATTCTAGTTGCAGAGATAATATCAAAGTCATGTCCACGAATTCCATTATCCAAAACCGAGTAGGTAGTCCAAACACGATACGGGGAAAGAGTTGCCTCATCGTCTGTTGCATTAGAAAAATGACATACAAAAAATAAGAAGATTAAAATTAAAAAACTTCCATAGTTAAAATTTTCGGTCTGATTATCAAAGGAATTAAATGACAAGATATAAATTAAAAACCACATCCCAAAAAGTTGTAATTTTAATATAGGATAGGTTTCTTGATAAAACTGAAATAGGGAAAACAAAATTGACAGTAAAAATAGGGCGTAAAATACTATCAAAACTTTTTGATTGGCACTAATTTTTGCTTTTCCATTATAAAAGAAGAATAATCTGTAAGCTAATAATAAAGCAATTAATACAGCTATATAAAACAAGTTTGGGATTCCTGTAATTCTATTTATAAGTAATCCAAAAGAAAACCCAAATAATGGTAGGGCTAGAGCTATTTCATTATATTGTTGCTTATTGACCATATAAATCATATAACCAATCACAAATGCTATATAGGGCACCCCTATAACATTCATGTCAATAAAAAACAGAGCTATAGCTCCAATTATAATGAAAAGTTGTTTATACATTAGGGGTTAATTTCTTTTTTTCTTGATGCTTCAAAATGAGTGGAAAGTATTTAAAAAGATTTATAAAAATCCTAGCAAACGCCAAAAATAAGTGTTTTATCTTGATTTTTTTAAGATAATCCAGCTTTAAAACATATTTCGGATTATAAATGAATATATTTCTAACTTGACTTGATATCTCATTTTTGATATTTTTGTTGAATTTGAAATTTGAATATTCATTAAATTTTTCTAGCAAAGTTATATTAGAATCTTTAAATCCAATTAACTGTGAAGTGTCTAAATTTCTAGAAATTCCACCATCATGAATCCTGTAAACACTTAAATTTTCATTTAAAAATTTGAATTTACCTTCTAACATCAAAAGTAAGGCTAATGCCCTATCACCTGATTTTACTTCATAAAAAAAAGGTGGAAATTCGGTATGTAAATTTCTATAAACAATTGAATTCGTTGGGCATAGACTACCTCCTAATCGGATTATTTCATTATTAGTTACAATTCCATTTAAAATCATTTTATCAGAAATACTATTTTCTTCCTTTTTTGAATTTTGATAAATGGAAGTGCCTTGATGAAAACACATCGAATACTCTGGATTACTTTCCAAAAAATCAACTTGTTTTTGAAGTTTATTTGGGTCAGTCCAATAATCATCTCCCTCGCAGAGGGCAACATATTGGCCTTTGGCTTGTTGCAATGCCCAGATAAAATTGTTCATCATGCCTTTGTTTACATCGTGTTTGAAATATTTGATGTAACTATATTTTGGATGATTTGAAAAAGAGGCTACAATTTCTTCCGTATGATCTGGTGAAGTATCATCGGCTATTATTAATTCTAATGAAAAATTTGTGTTTTGAATCATAACCCCCTCAATGGCTTCACGGATATAATCCTCGTGATTGTAGGTAATCATAACAACGCTTAATATGGGGTTTGATTTCATTTAAAGATTTAAAGATTTCTTGATGTTGGCGGGAACTCCAGCTAACATCACATTTGATGGAACATTTTTTGTTACAACTGCACCTGCAGCAATAATGCAGTTATCGCCAATGGTTATATCGGGCAAGATAATAGCTCCACTACCTATTTGATTGAAGTTGCCTATTTTAGCCCTACCCAATATTTTTACTGAGGGTGAAATTTCGTTAAAATCGCCAATTTGAACATCATGGGTTATAATCGTATGGTAGTAAATAATATTACATTTACCTATTTTCACATCATTTGAAATAATGACTCCTGAAAGAATGTTGCAACCTTTGTCAATAGTTACGTTAAAGCTACCTATTTCAGTGTTTTTACTGATGGTACTTTCCACTGTTCCTCCCAATGCCACAAATTTGTCAAATAGCGTTTTTCTAAAATTTGGATTTCCTATACCAATGGTGAAAGATTTATTCTTTAAAAAATAATTTACGACATCATTTTCATTTTTTAAAATTGGAAATTTATCATACAGTTTTTCGGGTTGATTTTTATTAACATCATCATAAAAACACAAATTTTCTATTTGATTATTTTGAATTACTATTTCCAATATTTCTTTAGCAAATCCTTTTGCTCCTATAATAATCATATATTTGAATTTATGATTGAAACTATTTTTTGAACCTCATTTGTTTCTAGTTCTGCATACAATGGTAAACATAAAATTCTACTAGCTATACTTTCTGAAACAGGCATTTTTGCACCTTTAACAAATTCGATAGTATTTAGTGAGGGATAAAAATAACGTCTAGGAAAAATATTTTCATCATTTAATGCTTTTTGAACCAATAGCAATTGGGCTTCAGTTATAAATATTATTGGAAAATAACTATAATTCCATTGGGTGTTTTTTCTTATTTTTATGGTTTTTAGGATATTCCATTCTAATTTTTCTAGGTAAATTTCGACTACTTTTTTTCGATTGGCTATAATTTCGTCCATATAAGGCAAAACAGATAATCCCATTGCGGCTTGCAGCTCTGAAATTTTTCCATTGATTCCTAAACCATGAAAATCCAAAGGACCATTGTGTCCAAAATTGTGACTATAGAATAATTTTGATCTTAAAACGTCATCTTTGCAAAATAGGGCACCACCCTCACCTGTGTGAAATAATTTGGTAGCATGAAAACTACAAGTACTTACATCGCCAAAATTAAAAATCGATTGATTTTGATACTTTACTCCAAAACAATGAGCGGCATCATAAATAACATTCAAGTGATGTTTTTTTGCAATTTTTTCGATTACTTCAATATAACAAGGATTTCCAAAAACATGGGTTGCCAAAATTGCTTTGGTTTTTGAAGTTATTGAGGCTTCAATTTTTGTTTCGTCTATGGTTAGAAATTCTGGATGAATATCTACAAAAACGGGTTTGCAATTTTCCCAAACAATAGCCGAAGTGGTAGCTACATAACTAAAAGGGGTTGTAATAATTTCTCCTTGATTTCCTAATATTTTTAGTGCAATTTGAAGCGGAATGGTGCCGTTATTCATCAAAATAATATTGGAAACATTCAACTTTTTTCTGATTTTATCTTCTAATTCTACTACCAGTTCACCTCGGTTGGTAAGCCATTCGTTTTTCCAAATTCTTTTCAATTGTGCATGATACTCTTCAAGTGGAGGGAAGAAAGTTTTGGTTACGTTAATCATTATTATATAATTTGTTGCAAATATATACTTTAAAACAATTTACTTAAAAAAAGCATCATTATAATAATGCATCAATTTGTTTTTAAAAGCCACATTGCCATATTCACTTATTAACTTGTTTGCGATAATTTGTTGATCAAAAATAATTTCTCCTTTTATGACTTTTTCAATGAAACTTGCCATTCCTTTAAAATCTCTAATTTGAAAAATTTTTCCGTTTTCGTTATCAATTAATTCGTCAACGCCACCGCATTGTGTGGTGCAAACTGGCAATCCGCTTGCTAATGCTTCCATTAGCGACACACACATTCCTTCCATTAATGAAGATAATATAAACAAATCGGCTTCTTGCATTTTTTTAGCAATTGAAGCTCGGTTGAGATTTTCTGGATAAAGAAAAATCTCAACATTCTGAAAATCAAATTCTTTCACCATTTTTTTGACAGTTTCAGTATGATTGATTCCCCATCCATTAATACCAAAATAATGAAATTCAATTTTTTTATCAAAAGCAATTCCGTCCAAAACTTTTAATGCTTTGAAAATTGTTTTTTGGTCTTTAAAATAAGTTAATGCCCCTATGGTAATAATTTTGAATACATCATTTTCTGCTTTTTGTATTGGAAAAAACAACTTCTCATTTACATAATTTCCTAATACTTCAAATTCAAATTGATAGCCATTTGTGAGCATTTGTCTGGCCTGATCATGACTGACCACTAGTATTTTTTGTGCGTTTTTTATAACTTCATGTATCAGTGCAATACTGCGTTTGGGTTTTGCGGTGAGTATAAATTTTTGATGCTCGTCAATGATATAGGGTACTCCAATTTCTTTATGAAACTTGTATGCCAAAAAACCAGCCGGATAAATGGAGTTTACAAAGATTAAATCTTTTTTAGTAATCTTGAAAATTTTATTTAACTTTTTAAAATAATATGTTTCAATCATTTTTTCAAGACAACTTGGCAAAAACCAAAAACTTACATAGTTTACAGTGGTTACCGACATGCCTTCCTCAGAAATTCGATGTTTACAATATATAAGTTTCCAAAAATTTGTTATTTCTCTGACACTTTTTGAGTTAAAAACTAGCATTTCAACCTGAAATTCATCTTTAACTAATTTTGCTTGTTCCCTAAAAAAAGAACCATCCCAAGAACTGAATACAAATAGTTTTTTCATTGATTTTCTAAATTTTAAAATTTAACTTTTTTGGAAATTTCATTTGCAATAATTTTAGCACTCATTGGAGTCCAATGTGTATCACCATAAAAATAAACATCTTTATTTTTAGTCAATTCTCTTGACAAAATTTCCATTGAAGGTATATATATATATTCTTTTTTCAACTGATTATAATAATTAAAAAACATTGGTTTTTCAAACTTTTTTTTATCTAAAATATAATTATAATATAAATCATATTTATCTGGACAAATCAAAACTATGAGCTTAATATTTTTTTTAAGAAGTAAAGTATTTATTTTATTTAATAGATTGTTTGCAGCTACTATTTTTAATGAATCATTATTAAATTTCATTGAAATTACATCTTCGTCGGAAAAAAGCAAATTATCAGGATTATTTGAAAATAAATTATTCTTATTTGTTTCCACTTTATATGCTAAAGAATATTTAGGTTTATTTGTATAATAGTATTGGATATTTGTTAATGGAATTTTAAAAATAGCATTTGAAAAAAAATTTATTTCTTTTTTTGGAATACTATTTTTTTTATTTTTTATTAAATTTTTAATTGAATCCATACTTATTGATTTATTAAAACTAATATTTTCAAAACGCACAACAAACATTCTTTCAACAGATTCTAAGACTACATAATTCACTTTAACAACGTCAAAAAAACCTCCGTTTATAAGTTCAATTAATCTTTGGATAGGATTAACTCCAGATAAATAGCCGTCAAAATGTAAAACATTATTGTTTTTATGTGCAAGAAAATTTTGATATCCAAAGGATTCTCCTTCAGAAAATGAATCTCCAATGCTCATTACATCAAAATTATTGTTTGATGAAAAATTTAATTTAGAAACTAAAGTGTATTTTTTGGTTAATGGAATTAATTTATTATAAACATTTTTATTAGGAGAAGGGTTGTTATACAAATAAGATACTCTAGCCAAATCGCCATCAAGTTTTTTTTCATATAAAATGATGTTTAATGCGTAAACTAAAAAAAAAGGTACTACAAATATGGCTGTTTTTTTAATAAATTTTATCATAATCTAAAATTGAAAATAAATAAATTGTTGTTCATTACCACCAAACCAAAATAAGAAAATTATTATTATAAAATACATTGCATATCTCAACGGAGGCTTCCAATGAATGCCTAAACTTTGAATTGCAAATTGCGATTCTCTTCCAAACCATTCAACCAAAACAAAAAAACCTGTTAGAAAAATTGTTGTCAAAACTTTTCGCATATCTGAAAAATAAGGAATTTCAAAGAGTGACATAGATAAAATTCTGGAAATATAACTGAAGGCATGACTTAAATCCTCTGCTCTAAAAAAAATCCAAGCAAAGACAGTTAAACTAAAAGTAATTCCCATTGAAAACAAGTCTTTAATATCAGGTAGGTTTTTACCTTTTGCCACAATTTCAAGATTATTTCTATTTGTATTAAATATTATTGAAGGCATAATATATAAAGCATTTAGTAACCCCCAAACAATAAAAGTCCAGTTAGCACCATGCCAAAATCCACTGACAATAAAAATGACGAAGGTGTTTCTTACTTTCATCCATGTTCCTCCTTTGCTCCCACCAAGTGGAATATATAAGTAATCTCTAAACCAGGATGAAAGAGATATATGCCAGCGTCTCCAAAATTCAGCAATATCTCTTGAAAAGTAAGGAAATGCAAAATTTCTTAATAAATCTATACCAAAAAGTCGTGCCGTACCCAAAGCAATATCAGAGTATCCTGAAAAGTCTCCATAAATTTGAAAAGTAAAAAAAATAGCTCCTAAAAGTAGAGTACTTCCTGGGTATTCTGCTGAATTATTAAAAAATAGATTTGCATATTCTGCACATTGGTCAGCAATTACAATCTTCTTGAATAGTCCCCATAAAATTTGTCTTAAACCATCAACTGCTTGCGAATAATCAAATGTTCTCTTTTTTTTAATTTGTGGTAAAAGATGGGTAGCACGTTCTATTGGACCCGCAACTAATAATGGAAAAAAACTTACAAAAACTGAATAATCAATAAAATTTTTCTCTGCTTTTATTCGATCTTTATAAATATCAATCACATAAGACAAACCGTGAAAGGTATAAAATGAAATACCTACCGGCAAAATAACTTGTAATGTCCAAGGATTAACACTAAATCCTATATTGTCAATTGCAATCGCAAAAGATTCAGCAAAAAAATTGTAATATTTAAAAACGCCAAGAAAGCCAATATTAATGGAAATGCTGAGCCAAAACCAAAACTTTTTTGAATTCTGATTTTTAGACTCCGACATTTTTATTCCTGTAAAATAATCTAGTAATGTTGAGAAGATTAAAAGAAATAGAAACCGCCAATCCCAACAACCATAAAAAAAGTAACTTGAAATGAGTAGTAATATATTCTGAAATTTTAAATTTCCTTTAGCAAAAAACCAATAGAGAAAAAAAACTATCGGTAAAAACAGGGCAAAGTTGATGGAGTTAAAAAGCATTTATTATTGTTTATTTATTTTGTCTTATCAGTTAGACGGAACGACTATAATCACATTAATGTTTGTCAATGATAATTGTCACGGGCATATTATTTATATCTAAGTAATAGTTTTCAAATAAATCGTCCATTTTGTCTTGTTCTTTTACCCTTATTTGCCTTGGAAAATTGCAAAATAACGTCGCCAAAATTTGAACACTTTATTTAAAAACTATTACTAAATTGATGTTGATTTTACTATTTTATTAATTTTATTTACAACTCTTTTCATAATTCCAATAATGGTGTTTAATTCATAATGGCTTATTTGAACTCTTTGTTCTTCCATTTTGATGTAATCTTCATAATAAATTCCATAATATTTTTTAAAAATTTTATGATCTTCTTCTGTTTTTAAAGCTCTTTGTTCTGGATTTCTACTAATTCCCGATTGGTCAAAAAATGTCAATTCTAATGGAATGTGTTGAAATTGAAATTGATTACTCAAAAAACATTTGATATAAAAACCTCTGTCTGACGATATTTTAAGAGTTTCGTCATATAATCCCATCTGGTCAAAAACTTCTTTTTTAAATAAAGTAGCTTGATGTGGCAAAGAACTCATTATGAAAAAAAAAGGGGTTAAATGATTTGAAAATTTCATGCCGCTTTTGGCAAATTTTAAATCTCCATAAATAATATCTCCTTTAAAATCTTGATGATTTATAAAATTATTTAGTACACCTTTTCCATTCAAACAATCCCCACTATTCAAAAAAAGCAAATACTCGCCAGTAGCTTTTTCAATGCCTTTGTTCATTGCACTAAAAATCCCTTTGTCGGGTTCGCTCACCCAATAATCTATTTTTGTGTCAATACTTTTCAAATAGTCTAAAGCTCCATCATTTGAACCTCCATCAATAATGATGTATTCGTAATCTTTAAAAGTTTGATTCATAACGCCTTCCACGGTTTTCACTAAACCTTGAATATTATTATAATTGATGGTAATTATCGAAATTTTCTTCATAAAAAAATTGAGTGCTATGTTGAATGATTTACTTTTTTTTATAAAGAGCCAGTTTTTTTATCTTTTTTCATAGAGGTGTTTCAATATATAAATAACTAATTGCAGAAGCTACTATCAAAATAATTAACGAACAATAAAATAGAATGAGATTTGATTGAATTCCAAAATAAGAAAAAACAGCTTTTACCCATGCAAATATTGGAATTTGTAATATATATATTCCATAACTAATTTCGCCTAATAAAACACAAATCTTATTGTTAAAAAACCTTGACAGAAAGCCATTATTTATAGATAATAAAAGAATTATTGGAATAAATATAATCATTAAAAAACCATTGTGAAAATTTATTAATGTGTTATATTTTAAAAGTGCGAATAAAATTAACATCATTACAATTATAAACCAATCCGTATTTAATTTTTTGGTTGATAAATTATTTATAAAAAATAAACCCGCAAGATTTCCAATGAGAAATTGATTTAAATGCATTATAGGTAAATAGAATAATAAATCATGACTTTTAGAAGGGAAGCCATGATAAAAAGAAGTTGATAACGCAAAATGAAAACCAATTTGACTCACAACCCAAATTATAAGAATAGGTAATACAATTCTTTTAAAGTCATATTTAGAATAAATATAATTGAATAAAAAAGGGAAAAGCATATAAAATAAAAATTCAACTGCTAATGACCAACCTGGAGCATTAAATGATAATGCTTGACCTGGTACCCAACTTTGAATAAGAAAGATATTTAGAGTCAATCCGTAAAAATCGATTTTGGATAATGATATTATACTTAAGATTAGTGCTATAAGGATTGCGAGAAAATATACTGGGTAAATACGTGCAAATCTATTTTTCAGATAGTCTATGGTATCTATTTTACTTTTCTGACCATAAGCAATAATCATAACGAAACCTGAAAGAATAAAAAAGTAACTTACTCCAATATTTGCTTGATTGAAAAGAAAAGATAAATTTTCAATTCTAAATGGAAAAGTGTCCCTACCAAAATGATAGATTACAATGGATATAGAGGCTATAAACCTTGTAAATGTAATTTGCTCAATTCTCATATATGCGTTTTTATTAATTCAACTATGTTGAATATTTTATTTTTTTCTCCATTTTCTTCTAAACCCTTTTGGATGGATTAGAGATTTTTGGAGTTGTTAATTTTAGAATGGATAGTATTTTTTTGAGATAAGATCTGACAACTTTTTAAAAGTTGTCAAATATACTCGTGTGTCAAAAACTATTTTCATTGGTGTTTCATTTATAAAAACCAAACTATCAATACAAAAACCCGAACAACCACAATTAAAATGTTTTGTCTGTTCCTATTTCAATATTGTCTTTTACTAGATAAGCATTTTTTAATGCTGTTATTTGTTGATTCTTTTTGTTTTTTCCTCCCAATTCGAATTCATTAAAAGCATCAACTTTAAAGTTAAATGTTTTTGATGCAAAAATAGGATATTTATGCTGTACTTGATTCAAAAGAGAGAAAATAAACATCAAATCTTGCACTTACTAATGGAATTTGAGCATTCCCAATTACAAAAAATATAAATCTATTGACATTTTTTATATGAATTTATATCAACGCATTGATGGTTTTGGATTAAAACTTAGATTTTGAAGTTATTATAGGTAAAAATAAATTAGTTCTTTTTGTAATCAACTCAATGTATTCTGTTTTTTTTTCATCACTTAAGAATGACATGTTAATTAATTCTATCGCTTTGGGAAGCCATTTTGCTAATTTCTTATAAACATAGTTGATTTGTTTTTCATTTAATCCCAAAGCTTTACCATATTTATCAAAATAGGTTTTATTGAAATTTTTCTTTTTTCCACCTAAAAATAATGCAGTATCATCATCATCTTGTGGTAAAATGATTTTTACATTCAATAAATCATAAGCCGGCGAAAGCACCCAACCCTCTTTTGATAAAAACATTGAAAAATTTTTAAGATGCATATCGTTATTTCCAATAATAAAATTGAATACTGCCATTTCAAAAAAACGCAATTTGTCCAATAAGGTGTTTACCGATAATTCGCCTACAGTTTTTCCAACCAATTCCATACTTCCTTTGTATTTATCCTCTAATTCTAGAATTTGAAGAAAATCTATCATGTGAATTTTAGAATTAAAATTGGGTCGGTCAATCCGTTTTGTGATATAACATAACTCTCCAGAAGCAAGGCGAATCATATTGGATGGAACCACATCAATTTTAAATAATTCGGCTAATTTCATTGACAAATGCTCATTTTCTGGCATTTGTTTATAGTCAAAATTTTGAGGTTTAAGGATATAGTTTCCATCCAAAGCATCCATAATAGTTAATCTTCCATCATGACCATCTTCTATTACCGATTTAATCCAACCAAGAGATAATTTGGGTTGTACTCCCGGAACTGTTATTGATAATTCAACAGATTGCTTTGCAAGTGCTGTCATATCCTCTAAACGATAAGGTAATGTTGGAGCTATTGCAGAATTATAGAAATCCTTATTGCATTGAAAATGGTAATCGCCATTGTTTTCTACCTCTAATGTTTCATAACAATACAAACATTTACGCATCTTGATTTTCTTTAATAGGATGAACACTAACTGCTCCAATTGAGTTTTGACAGCATGCTAACAAAAGCCCCATTCGATCATTTTTATTTATTTTCCAACTTTCAGAAGCGATATCTAGCAACCAACCTTCTGGAATTAAACCATCAAAAAAAGGAAATAATTTTTTGCTTCTAAATGGCCTTCGACTCACAGGTATATTAAAAGTTATAAAGTTATCTGGATTAGTTTCAATGTAGCTATCATCATATTGAAATTCATATTCGCCATGATCTAATTCACGAAGAATTCCAGCTATTGAATCGTTATATTTTATTATTGCTTGTCTCATGTTATTTTTCGGTCATAGGTGTCAATATATGTCCAAACATTTTTAAAACTTGGTTTACTTTCGATAGGCTTAAATTATCTTTGCCTTGTTCTATTTTTCTAACCACTGTTAAAGCGACACCTGCTTTCATAGCAAATTCTTCTTGGGTTAGTCCAGTTTGTTTGCGTTTCTTTTTTACAAAATCTGCAATTGAATCCATACTATATGCTTTTGAGTATAAAAGTAATAAAAATATTTTAATTATATGTAATTAGATATAAAATAATATTTTTATGCAAAATTATATGTTTTTAGATATAATATAAACAATGGATTAATTTAATCTAGGGTAAATTGCTGCCATAAATGCAACTTGGCTTTAGAAGGTTTAAAGTTGTTTAAGGTTGTTTAAAGTTGTTTAAAGTTGTTTAAAGTTGTTTAGGGTTGATTAAGCTTTAAAGAGTATTGATTTATTTGGATTCTTTACATTCTTTAGATTCTTTAGATTCTTTAGATTTTTTCAATTTTTTCAATTTTTTCAATTCTTTAGATTTTTTCAATTCTTTAAAATCAAATATCATGATAGCAGAAATTCTCTCAAATCCATTGTTTCTATCCCGTTATAGCTGTTTCCATCGAATTTATCTAAAGTAATTACAATTTTTTTATAATTATCATTAATTTTTAGTAAGTTTCCAAATTCTCTTTCTATCGTTTGGGTTTCAAATAGCGATAACGCTACTTGGATATATAGTTTTTCTCCATTTTTTTCGCACACAAAATCTATTTCATTTGCTCCTAAAACGCCTATATTTACTTTATATCCTTTATACAACAAATGATTGTAAATTACATTTTCTAAAATTTTTCCTTTGTCTTCAATTCTGTAACCCCAAATGCTATTTCTTATTCCCAAATTTTCAAAATAATATTTTTCGCCAATTTCAAAAATTCTTTTCCCAACAATATCATATCTGGCTACTTTGTGAACTAAAAATGCATTGACTAAATAACTGACATAAAGCTGCACTTGACTAGTTGGAATATTTATTTTTTGAGATTTTAAAAAATCACTAATTTTTTTGGAGGAAAAGATACTTCCAATGTTTGCGGATAAAAAAAGCACTAATTGTTCTAAAAACAAAGTGTTTCTAACTTTGTATCTGTTGATAATATCTCTGTAAACTATTGTGTTATAGATGTTTTTTAGATATTCAAAAACTATTTCATCTGTTAATTCTAAATTTTTTAAATAAGGAAGTCCACCATATTTTAGGTACAATTCTATCGAATTCACACCGTCTTCTAACTTGTGAAATTCCAAAAATTCGGTAAAAGAAAGACTACAAACCACAGTTTCTATAAACCTCCCGCTCAAATATCCTGCTATATCGCTCGAAAGCAAATTGGCATTACTTCCTGTGCAATATAAATCCAAATCCTCCTGCAACAATAAAGAACGTAAAGCATCTTCAAAGTTATCTATATCTTGTATCTCATCAATAAACACATAAGTCATTTCAGTTTTTGACTTGTTTTCCATAACGTATTTATGCAAGTCTGTTGCGTTTTTTATAAACGAAAAAGCAATATCTTCTTTGTTTATGTACAAGATAGTGTTTACTCCCTTTTGTTGTAAAAAATGTATTATTTGATACAATAAAAAACTTTTTCCAACTCTTCTTTGACCTGTAAATACTTTTATTAGATTTTTACCTACAAAAGGGGTAATTTTATCGAGATAATGACGGCGTTGAATTAAATTACTGGGTGTTTTTATTTTAATCATAATTAAAACTTTTTGTAAAAATAGCAAAAGTTTTAATTATAACTAAAACTTTTTAATAATTTCTTAAAATTTCAATTCTATTATTTTGATAGTTTAATCCTTTGAAATGATTGTGGTCAATATTTTCAAAAAATGGTTGTCATTGTCTTTTATCTTATTTTGGTATTCAAAATCAAAAGTCTTTGATTGAATTGATTTAACCTTAATGATTTGTGCTATCAAGGAATCTACACTATTGGAATCAAAAAAATACCCTTGATGCGCTAATTGTTCTTTGTGAACTAAAATATTTGAAATAATAAAATTCTGGTTTAATGCTTTAGCATCTTCAGCTAAATCATACCCATTACACATTTCAATTCATGAAAACTGTAACGATTGTATTTATAAAATTTAATTACTTTTAAATAAATAAGAAATTGAGATTTTTTTATTAAAGCCCCTATTAATTTTATAATTAGAAGTAAAAAAATATCGTTTGTCATTTTTTCACAAATAACTTTTTCGTATAATTTAGCTAATTTTGGTTTATACTGTTGGTATATTCTTAATATTTCCTTTTGTCTTCTTGGGTCTCCCAGTCCTGTTTTGTGATTTTCATGAATTCTATACATAGAAATACATTTATCCAAGGGTTGTAAAGAAAATTTATTTTCCACTTTCAAAAACCACTCCCAGTCGAATACATAATGATTATTTTCGTTCAAAGGACCTATACTTTCCCAAATTTTCCTAGACCAAAAACTAGAGGGCTGAATAATAATATCGCCTTCTGCTAATTTAAATTTATTGCAATTATTTACTACATCACTACCCCAAGAAGTCAAGGATGTATCTGGATTTTCTTTAAAATGAATACAATTTCCAAAATATAATTTATTTGGATTTTCTATATATTTTTGCGAAATATAATTCAAAATATTTGGCATTAAAATATCATCACTATTTAGCCACATTAAAATTTCGCCTGTTGCCATAGAAAAACCTCTATTTATTGCTGCTGATTGTCCATTATCTTTTTCAGAACACCAAAAAGACAACCTATCTTGATATTTCAATATGATTTCTAAGGAATTGTCATTGCTCCCTCCATCTAAAATCATATATTCTAAATTACTATAGTTTTGACCGAGTACTGACAAAATCGTTTCTTCTAAAAATTGACCTTGATTGTATGACGGTGTTACTATTGTTATTTTTGGATAATTCATATTATACAATTTTACGGATTACATTTAAAAAATCTAAACCAAACTTATTCAAGTTTTGTTTGTAATTATAATTCGGGTCCACTACTTTATTTTCCAAAAAATAATTTAAATGTTCTGATAGTTCAACTTCATTTAATGGGTCGAAAAAATAAGCGTTGGTTTCTAATTGCTCTTTATGTACTCCTAATGATGATGCAATGATATTTTTGTTTAATGATTTGGCATCTTCTACAACACTACTCCAACCTTCAAAAAGAGATGGTTGAATAATTGCAATGGCATTTTTCATAAAGCAAAGTTGTTCTTTTCTATCAATAAACCCTAGAAATTTTACATTCTCTTCCAATTCATTGATTTTTATATATTCTTTAAGTTCATCGAAATAAGTAGGATTTCGATGATCGCTCTCTTTACCAGAAAATAAAACAATAATTTTTTTTGCAGAATTATGTTTTAATAACTTGATTGCCTTTAGAACAATTATGTGATTCTTATGTTTCCAAAATTGATTAGGCGAAAAGAAGTATTCAATATTAGAATCTAATTTGAACTTTGCTTTTAAATTTTCGAAATTTATTGAGGAAAAATCAGGATGAAATACTGAAAAAGGAACTACGAAGCAATTGGTTTGTGCAGTAGGATATTGTTTTTTGAAATCTTTTAATGCGTCTTGACTACTGAAAAGCACATGCTTATCTGGTCCTAACAAAGCAATTTGTGTTTTTTTTCTATGGGCTAAATAATTTTCTGAAAATAAATTTGGCAAATACATTTCTTGAAAATCTGGAATCCAAAATAAATGCTTCAAAATTTTATTAGGAACAATTATTTCTGATGGTCGAAACAAAATATCTATACCGAAGTCTATTTTTTTATTTTGGATTATTGCTTTTGGATTTAATATACGATTTATTTTATCAATAAGTCGTTCCAGTAAATTCTTTTTAATCTGACTATTTTGATAAGTCAAATAAGGATAATTAAGTTCCTTAATCAATTTAAAAGAAGATATTTGGTTGCTAACTATTACAATATTTGGTTTTTGATCATCTTCCAACAAATTCAAAGACTGAATTAAATATTGAAAATAATACGTCCCACCAATCCAATTTTCATCATAATTAAATACAATTCCTAATGTAATCCTTTTGCCCATGCTATATATTTTTTTATACCTGTTTCTATCGAAACTGTTTTTTTGTACCCTAATTTTTGAAGCATTGCAATATCGGCTTTCCAGTTCAATGGATCGCCTTTTTTGGTTATGTTGTTGAAAATAATATTTTTATTGGCTCCAAATTCATGATAAAAAATCCCTGCAATTGTCTTGATTGACAATTCTTCGCCATTGGCAATATTTATAGCTTCGCCTTTAAAATCAGCATTTTGCAAACAACACACAATGGCATGCACAATATCGTCAATGTAAATAAAATCGCGGGTTTCTTCACCAGTGCCGAAGAGTTCTATGGTATCGTTATTTTTAAATTTTTGAAACAAATCCCAAAGCAATTGTTTCTTTAAGCCTTCGCCATAGGCAGAAAATATTCGAAGAGAACAAGTTTTTATTTGATAAAACTGATAGAATTCCAAACAAATTTGTTCGGCTTGCATTTTGTGTAAACCATAAGGCGAAACGGGTTTGAAATTAGAATTTTCTTTGATTGGCAGTTCGTCTGGATTGCCGTAAATTGCTGCACTCGAAAGATTTATGAACTTGCAATTGGGTCGATATTGCCGAATGGCATCAAGGATTTTAAACACATTTAAAGTGTTTAGATTAAAATCTTTCAAAGGATTTTCTAAAGACA
>Ga0316612_1000201_pt1 | contig 22185 bp, 18 predicted proteins | sample MIS2016226_MG_FD_207676 | JGI IMG/M metagenome (GOLD analysis project Ga0316612, IMG submission 207676) | Microbial mat bacterial communities from Middle Island sinkhole, Lake Huron, Michigan, United States - MIS.2016.226 | ecosystem: Environmental > Aquatic > Freshwater > Lake > Sediment... | reverse complement strand
CGAAAACCTTTTGAGAAATCAAGAGGTTTTTGTTTATAACCTGAGTTCGATTATTATTGAAATTTAATCAATTGTTTTTCAATTACTTAATTTTTAGATTCTCCTGCAAGGTCTTTTTTTGGACCTTGTAGGTATTTATATCAAAACAAAACGCACCTACAAGGTTTTATAAACCTTGCAGGAATCCCAATCTCACTATAAATCAATCATTTAAGAATCGAACTCAGATTTTTAATAAAATTTTTATATTTCCCAAAAAAACTATGACCAAACCACTCACGGTAAAAGCCGGGAGACTTTTATAAGATTTGTAGTTTTCAAGAACATTTCAAAAAAAACTCAAATTCTGAATACTTTGAGGAGCGATATAATAGTCAAAAATCTACGTTCGTATAATAATGTGGTTTTGTTTTTTAAAGAATTAAAAACTCCAAGCTTTATAATCGCTATTTTTCTCTAAGCTGTTTTCGGTTTTATCATCTAGTTTCGGGAAAAAATCAATTCCTGTCATTTTTTCTAGGCTGTCAACAGAAACTACAAATTCATACAATGGTTTGTTGCTTTTTGCATTTGGAACCAAAAAAGCAATCATTTTGTATTGTCCGTTAGAATTGTCCAATAAAATTTTGTAAAAATAATTGGGAACCAAGACTTGTTCTTTGCCAATGGTTTTTAAATTAGGTTGTAAAACTCCCGCTGTAACTACATAAATACCATCGTATTTTGTAGCCCAATAGCGCACCTTTTGCTCCAACCGATTCCAAACTCCGCCATTGAATTCGCGGGTTTGTGGTGAAATATTCGACGTAAAAAAAGTATCATTATAAGCATTAATTGCAAATTCCATATCGCCTGCAGGGCAAAGATGACCTTTGTCATAGCCTGATTTTTTATAATTTCGCCAATCGGCAGAACCTGTTTTTACTTTTGGGTCTTCGATGAAATACGGTCTATCAAAATTACTCCTTCTCACATAACTTTTTTTCAATTCATAAGCAACCCATTCGGCTTGTTCGTACTTTTCGCTATAGGACAAGGTATAATAATCGTGCGTAACGATTTGTTTGGTGGTTGATGTTGGAAAATAATTAAAAGTTTGTTTGTGACTTTGGGGCTCTGTTTTCGACTCCTCTTTCGACAAAACAAAAGCAGAGCACAAGCCAAAAAACAAAATTAAAAGTAGTCCTAAACCAAAAACGCTTTGGAAATTCGTCTTGAATTTCCAAAGCGTTATAGTAGCGGATGACACTGTAAATAGCTTCATTAAAATGTTATGATTTAACCAATTTTTGTTTTTTCATAGCCACAGGAACACTTTTTTTCACAACAAGTTTTTCTTGCAAATCATCTAAAACATTTAAGGCTTCTTCCACATAAATATCTTTGGCTAAACTCTCGTGCCATCTTTCTCTTTTTTCTTTAAGAGAAGCATCGGTTTTCATAGCTTCGTTTTCTAGAGGCAATGATGTGAATTTCACTTTATAATCATAACCTGCTAGCGTTTTGAATTTTTTATTGGTTTCCTCAATGGCTTTTTGATTTTTCTTGAATTCATCAAACTTTAAACTATAATCATATTCTTTGCTTCTTTCATCAATCCATTTGGCGTTTTCTTCAATCAACTTGAACTGTTGATTTTGAGCAATTCTATTTTTACTGTTTGCTATTGCGTTTTTAAATTTAGCGTTGTTTGTCCAAATATTGTATGGAGTTGGATCAATTTTGTCCCAAGGCATGGCATTGTCTATATCACGTTCTCCCATTTTCAAAAAGGCGTATCGGTCTGGCATTACTACATCGCTACTCACTCCTTCGAGCTGGGTGGAACCACCATTTATTCTATAAAATTTTTGTGTAGTGGTTTTCAAAGCACCCAAATCTCCTTTGTCGCTACTTCGCACAAACTGGTTCAAATCTATCATGTTTTGAACAGTTCCCTTGCCATAAGTTTGTTTGCTACCAATAACAATTCCTCTTTTATAATCCTGAATCGCTGCAGCCAAAATTTCTGAAGCCGAAGCCGAAAAACTATTGACCATGATAACTAATGGACCATCCCATTCTATTTTTTTGTCTCTATCATACAAGACTTCTTTTTGCCTTCCGGCCGATTTTACTTGAACTATCGGCCCTTGTTCGATAAACAATCCAGCTATATCCACCACAGTCGAAAGTGAGCCGCCACCATCATCACGAACATCAAACACGATTCCGTTGACACCTTCATTTTTCAAAGATTTCACTTCTTTTGCAACATCTTTTCCAGCATCACGACCATCTTTATTCTCAAATTCAATATAGAATTTTGGCAAATAAATCACTCCATATTTTAATCCATTTCGTTCTACAATGCTCGATTTTACATAAGTTTCTTCAATCTCCACAATGTCTCTAATAATCGAAATTGTTTTAATAGAACCATCTACTTTTTTAACCGTCAAACGAACTTCGGATCCTTTGGGTCCTTTTATTTTTTTCACCACATCGTCCAATCGCATCCCAACAATGTCAACAGGTTCTTTATTTCCTTGGGCAACTTTCATAATGACATCGCCAGATTCAAGCAACTTGCCTCTCCAAGCAGGCCCTCCAGAAATAAGTTCGGTGATTTCGGTAAAATCATTTTTCTTTTGAAGACGTGCTCCAATTCCTTCAAATTTCCCACTGATACCAACATCAAAACGCTCTTTTTCATCGGGTGGAAAATAATTAGTATGTGGGTCAAATCTAGCAGTTATAGAATTAATATAAATTGAAAACCATTCGTCTCTGGTTAATTCCTCCATAAATCCAAAATATTCGTCCAATGATTTCAACGAACTTTCACGAGTGATTTTCTCTAATTCTTCGAAAGTTTTGGGTTTTTCGTCCGAGGATTTTTCCTTTTTAACATCATTTGTGTTTTCAAGAAACTCTTCTGACTTCAATAAATCTGAACCATCTTCATTGACTTTTTCTACAATTCCTTTTTCTTTATTTTCTTGAATTCTTAGTCGGTCTGTCAATGACGAAAGCGTTGATAACTTGATTTGTTTGCGCCATCTTTCTTTTAATTCTTGATTGTTTTTAGCATACAGTGCTTTTTCATAATCAGTATTGAATGTTTCGTCAAGAGTATAATTAAAAGGAGTGCTCAAAATATTTTTGTAAAATTCCTTGCCTTCCGACATTCTTTTCATTAAACGGTTGTAGGTTAGGTTAAAGAAAGTCAGGTCTTTGTTCAAGAACTCATCATCGAGCAAAGTTTCGTATTTCGAAAACTCATCAATATCCGTTTGTAAGAAATACCGTTTGGATGGATCTAAGGCCTCGATATAATCTTTGTAAATCCCTTTTGAAAAATTATCGTCAATTATTGCTGGATTGTAGTGCCCTCTTTCAATAACAAATGTTAACAATTCCAATAACATTTTGTCCTTTTCCGGATCGGAACTTCGGTATGAATTTATCTTAAATGCAAATAATGTTACCGAAAGTAAAACAACGGCTATCAAGATTTTATAATTTCTTTTCATAAACTTAATTATTGTATCCATAAACTATTAAAAATTCAAATTTCGATAAAAATTGTGCCAATAAAAGCATAAGCTCCTATAAATTTTTGTTAAAGATATAAAATTGTTACTTTTTTAATGATTAATCCTCGAACAAGTTTAATTTTGTTTTTTTATTAAACAAAATTAAAAACAAAAAAATCCTCCATGAAAAAAAATAAACCGCTAATTTTAGTAACCAATGACGATGGCATTTCTGCACCAGGAATTCGAGCCTTGATTGCTGTTATGTCCGAAATTGGAACCGTTGTGGTGGTTGCTCCAGACAGTCCTCAAAGTGCCACAGGTCATTCCATAACCATAAACAACACTTTATTTATTAACAAAATATCCAAAGAAAATGATGTAATTCAGGAGTATAGTACTTCTGGAACGCCTGTTGATTGTGTTAAACTCGCCACCAACGAAATCCTAAAACGAAAACCAGATTTGTGCGTTTCGGGAATCAATCACGGTTCGAATTCATCAATAAATGTCATTTATTCCGGCACAATGAGTGCCGCTGTCGAAGCGGGAATCGAAGGTATTCCTGCTATTGGTTTTTCTCTTTTGGATTACAGTTGGAATGCCAATTTTGAACCAATAAAATCATTTATCAAAACCATTACGTTAGAAGTTTTAGAAAAAGGACTTCCTGAAAGTGTGGTTTTGAACGTAAATTTTCCTAAATTAGAGGAAAAAGACATCAAAGGAATAAAAATTTGTCGTCAGGCAAAAGCACTTTGGATAGAGAAATTCGACAAACGAAAAACCCCACAAGGCAGAGATTATTTCTGGCTCACAGGCGAATTTGTCAACGAAGATAATGGCGAAGATACAGATGAATGGGCTCTTGCCAATGGTTATGTTTCAGTGGTTCCTGTACAATTCGATTTAACGGCATACCACGCAATTCAACAACTTAATACCTGGAAATGGAATGGATAAGAAAGATTTAATAATTGGTTTTGCAGTAGGAATCGTGGCTTGTGTTTTGGGAGTTTTTCTCTTTATTACGTTTTTTACCGATTTCGATTTTATTGCTGGAATTCAAGCGATGAAATCTGATGGTAAATTAGGCAAATTAATAACTTTGGGAGCCATTCTCGATTTGATTGCTTTTGGTATTTTGCTCAAAATGAATAAAGAAATGATGGCTCGTGGAGTGGTTTTGGCCCTAATTTGTATTGCCATTTCTACTATATTTGCCTAAATTGATTTTGAATTTAAGGGTTTAACAAAAGGAAAAATCTCATTTGGATTTAGATAATTTGTATTTTATTCAAAACATTATAAAATCATATCTTGGTAAGAAACTACTGTTTTGTAGCCTTTTTTATTAAAATATGCAGTTGGATTTTCATTAGAAATTGCCAAAACAAAATCCCCTCCCCAAGCACCAAGACTTTTTATCACACCCTCAAAGTCTGGAAACAAGGATTCTTTTATGGTTTGCATTTCGAGAATTGTACTCATCTGGGCTTCGTGTTCTTCTAAAGCGATGGCAAATTCCTGAAGCGTTTTTGCCTTCAAAACGGCTGAAGTAATTTTGTTGTTTGCAATAATTGCCGAGCCTAATTCATTGTTCTTGTTGTTGTAATAAGAAATGATAGAAGCTTTGCTGCTTTGCTTTTTCTCCAAGTAAACAAAAAATAAATTTTCTGAAAATTCAGGTTCAAAAGTTACCGCTTCAATTATTGGTTTTCCGTTTTCTAAATAATACAAAATAGGACTGTCGTTTTGAGCACAGGCAATGTCGTAGCCACTGCCACCAAAACTGTTGTTGAGCAAAACAAAAGCATCAATCTCTAGCCATTGCGCAATATTGTTGATTAAAGTAGAGGAAGTTCCCAAACCCCAATTTCTGGGAAAAGTCAATAGAGTTGTGATATGATAACCTTGGGAATTGTCAATAAAATCAGGATTTAACAAATAACCTTGGTGTAAAATTTCGATTAAAGTATTTTTTACCGACTCTGATTCATCGGCTGTATTTTTTTTCAAAATGTCATCAAACGAAAATTGCTCGTCTAACCAAATACTGCCGTCAGCATCATAACTGGTCCATTTAATTTCTTTATTTTTTCCTTTTTCGACAATGAGGTTTTGTCCAAATATGGTAGGCAACGCCAAAGCATTGGCACCGTCAAGAACTAGATATTCTCCCGTAATTAATAGTTTTCCGTTACTGTAAAATTCTTTTTTCATTTGGTAAATTTAACCAACCCTGTCAGGGTTCAAAACCCTGACAGGGTTGGGTTCAAAAACCCTGACAGGGTTAATGGTTTAAACTGGTCTTCTTAAAGTTTCTAAATATTCCACCACAGCACTATGAGAAACCACCTGATGTTTGAAATGTTTCCGAATCAAAACTCGTTCTTCCTCATTCGCTTCAAACTGATTTAGGATATTGTTCAAGTGCATTTTCATGTGACCGTCCTGAATTCCGGTTGTAGTTAGAGAACGCAAGGCAGCAAAATTTTGTGCCAATCCCGCCACCGCCACAAACTGCATCAACTCTTTTGCTGATGGATTTTCTAGCATTTGCAAAGATAATTTTACCAATGGATGTAAGGAAGTTAATCCGCCCACAGTTCCTAAAGCTAAGGGAACTTCTAGCCAAAAAGTAAAAATATTATTTTCTATTTTGGCGTGAGATAAACTCGAATAACTTCCGTTTCGGGAAGCATAAGCGTGAACTCCAGCCTCAACGGCACGGAAATCATTTCCTGTGGCAAGCACCACAGCGTCGATTCCGTTCATAATTCCCTTATTGTGAGTTACAGCTCTGAAAGGTTCGACTTCGGCAATTTGAACTGCTCGAACAAACCGCTCGGCAAATGCTTTTGGATTTTCGATATGCTTTTCGGCCAAGTCATCAACTGGACAAGAAACTTCGGTGCGGACGATGCAATTGGGAACATAATTCGAGAGAATGCTCATCACTACTTCGATGTCTTTTTCTGCTTCCGAAAAAGAATCACAAGCTTGTGCCTCTTCTTTTAATGTTTTGGCAAATTGCTCCAAACACGAATTGATAAAATTGGCACCCATCGAATCTTTCGTTTCAAAAGTAGCGTGCAATTGATAGTAATTGGGCAACAAATTGGTTTTGTCTCGCAATTCAATGTCTAGAATTCCGCCACCACGTTTTTGCATATTTTTAGTAATGCTTTCGGTGTTGGAGTAAAATTTGGTTTTAGATTTATCAAAAAACGAAGTCAATTTCGACGCATCGCCTTTGAAAATAAAATGAACTTGTCCAATCTTTTCGGTGTTGATAACGGTGGCTTTAAAACCGCCACGAGTCGCCCAAAACTTAGCCGATTTGGAAGCTGCTGCAACCACTGAACTTTCCTCAATCGCCATCGGGATGCTGTTGTATTTTCCGTTAATCAAAAAATTTGGGGCAACACCCAGCGGAAGATAGAAATTGCTAATGGTGTTTTCTATAAATTCATCGTGTAGTTGTTGCAATTTTTCATCAACATTCCAATATTTTTTTAAAGTTGAAATGGCTTCTTGTGGATTTGAAAAGTAGGTTTGGGCAATCCAGTTTATTTTGTCTTCTTTGGATAATTTTGAAAATCCGGAAATAGTATTTTTCATTAATTGTTTTCTAATAAGAATATTTGTTTTTGATGATTCCTAAATCACGTCCTTGGCTATGAAATCAATTATATCGTTAAGTAAAAAATAAAAATCATCAGAAAATTTAATTTTCATATTCAGCAATTATTTTTTCTAGCATCGCATCCAATTCGTCAATATCGTATAATTTACTTTCTCCAGATTCAATTCTCTTGACTTCTAAGTGCAATCTGTCTCGATAGGCTTCAAAAGATTTGTCTTCAATAATAGGCTTTTCTTCCTCAATAATATGCAATTCGTTTTTAGAAAATGATTTCAAAAAAGCGATTATTTTATCTTTTACGTTGGGTTGAAATTCGATTGTGATAGTTTCCATAAGAATTTTTATTTAATTCAAAATTAGTAAAAAATATGGTATTCAAGTCCGTTTAATAACTTGTTTGCCTATTATTATAACATTTAACAGTTGGAACCTGAAATAATTGTAAAATTATCACTAAAATTGAGGACTATTAAATTAATCCTAAATTAATGATTTCAAATAAGATTAACCTGCTGTTTTTGTTGTTGTTAACTCCTATTTTCGCACAACAAAAAATTTCCGTCGAAGCCATTTATACCGGACAATTTCAAGCCAAAGGAATGGCCGAATTGCAATCGATGAAAAATACCAACCAATATTCGGTTTTAAATTATGATGACGCCTCTGGAAATTTGCAAATTGATTTGTTCGATTTTGCTACTTTAAAGAAAGTAAACACCTTAATCGAGACCAAAAATCAAAGTAAATTATTGGGTGGAATCGATAGTTATACTTTTAGTGCTGACGAAAATCAGATTTTGATAGCCAACAATACCAACCCCATTTACCGTCATTCTTTTACTGCTGATTACTTTTTGTACAATCTTTCAACCAAGGAATTAAATAAAATTTTGGAACAAGTTCAGGAACCCACTTTTTCGCCCGACGGAAAAAAAATAGCTTATATTAAGGAAAATAATATTTTTATTTATGATATAATTTCCAATTCAAACCTTCAAATTACCACCGACGGAAAGAAAAACGAAATCATCAACGGACTCACGGATTGGGTTTATGAAGAGGAATTTGCTTTTGTAAGGGCTTTCGATTGGAGCAAGGATAGCAAAAAAATAGCTTTCATTCGTTTTGACGAAACTCAGGTGCCAGAATTTTCGATGTCGGTTTTTGCCAAAGATTTGTATCCAAAAATTGAAACTTTCAAATACCCAAAAGCAGGCGAAAAGAACTCAACGGTTTCCTTGCATTTATACAATGTCGATTCTAAAACCACCAAAAAAGTAGATTTAAGCCAATACAATGATTTTTATATTCCAAGAATTGAATGGACAAATGATGCCAATATTTTGTCGGCAAAAATAGTAAATCGCCATCAGGATAATCTGGATTTACTTTTTGTTGACGGAACAACGGCGGCCACAAAAGTGGTTTTGAACGAAAAAGACAAATCCTATATTGATTTTATCGATAAAGACAATTTAACTTTCTTAGCTGATAACAGTTTTATTTGGACATCAGAGCAAGACGGTTTCAATCATATTTATCATTATGACAAAACAGGAAAATTAATCAATCAAGTAACCAAAGGCAATTGGGAAGTCACTGAATATTACGGTTTTGACCAGAAAACCAAATCAGTTTTTTATCAATCGACAGAGAACGGTTCCATTAACCGAGACGTTTACAGAATTACTTTAGACGGAAAAAACAAAACCAAACTATCCCAAAATTTGGGAACCAACGCAGCTACATTTAGCCCTAATTTTCAATATTTCATCAACTCCTTTTCGAGTGCTTTTCAACCCACTACTTACACTTTGAATGATTCGAAAACAGGAAAACAAATTCAAGTTATAGAAAACAACGAAGCATTGGCATCCAAATTAAAAGACTACAATTTGCCACAAAAAGAATTTTTTATACTTAAAACAGAGAAAGGAAATGAGTTGAATGCTTGGATTTTGAAACCAAAAGATTTTGAACCAGCGAAAAAATATCCTGTTTTAATGTACCAATATTCTGGACCTGGTTCGCAACAAGTGAACAACGAATGGAACAATCACGATGATTATTGGTTTTTAATGCTAGCTCAGCAAGGTTATATTGTTGCCTGTGTTGATGGTCGCGGAACGGGTTACAAAGGAGCAGCCTTCAAAAAAGTGACCTATAAAGAATTAGGAAAATACGAAGTCGAAGATCAAATAGATGCCGCCAAAGTATTGGGAAATTATCCATACATTGATAAATCTCGAATGGGAATTTGGGGTTGGTCCTATGGTGGTTTTATGTCGAGTAACTGTATTTTGAAAGGAAATGATGTTTTCAAAATGGCGATTGCAGTGGCTCCAGTAACCAATTGGCGTTTTTATGACAGCGTTTATACCGAAAGATATATGCAAACACCACAAGAAAATCCTAGTGGCTACGACAATAATTCGCCCATCAATTTTGCTGAAAAATTAAAAGGAAAATATTTGCTAATTCACGGATCGGGAGATGACAATGTACACGTTCAAAATTCGATGCAAATGATGGAAGCCTTAATTCAAGCCAACAAGCAATTTGATTCCCAAATTTATCCCGACAAAAATCACGGAATTTATGGCGGAAAAACAAGAATACAATTGTTTAATAAAATGACTAATTTTATAAAAAATAATTTATAAGAAGTCATCACAAATTATGATGACATCATCATCACAAATTGTGATGATAGCAGCAAAGAAATTGTAGTTTTATACAAATAAAATAAAATTTTATGGAAACATTGACTATAGATATAATTAATCCGAGAGCTAAAAAATTACTAATAGAGTTAATGGCTATGGATTTAATTAAAATCAGAAAAAAAACAACTAAACCAAGTTTAGAAACAATTTTAAGTAAAACTAGAAAGTATTCGAATGGGGCATTATCTTTAGAAGAGATAACTAAAGAAGTTGAGATAGTTAGACAAAAAATGTATGAAGAAAGAAAAGATAATACTTGATACAAATCTTTGGATTAGCTTTATAATTTCAGACAAATTAAAATCTTTAGATATTATTTTAAAAGAAAACAATGTCAAATTTCTTTATTCTAGTCATTTACTAGAAGAGATTGACAATGTTATTAGAAGACCAAAGTTTAAAAAATATTTTTCAGAAAGTAATTGGTATTTACTAATAGAATTGTTTACAACTTATGGCATTCAGATAGATGTTGTTTCTAATCTTGCCATTTGCAGAGACTCAAAAGATAATTTTTTATTAAATCTTGCTATCGATGGGAAAGCAGATTTTTTAATCACAGGTGATAATGATTTATTAGTTTTAGAAAAAATTGAAAACACCAGAATAGTAACTTTTTCTGATTATATAAATAATAAACCAATTAAATAAAAGCTTAAAATTAATTAAATTAGAAACTATGAGTGAAACAGCGGTAAAAACAGGACATCCAAAAGGACTTTGGGTATTATTTGGAACAGAAATGTGGGAACGTTTCAATTTCTATGGAATGCGGGCAATCCTAACATTGTTTATGGTAAATGCCCTAATGTTAGGAGAGTCAAATGCATCAATTATATATGGAGGTTTTCTAGCTCTTTGTTATTTAACACCACTATTAGGAGGTTTTATTTCAGATAAATACTTAGGAAACAGGAGTTGTATTTTGCTTGGTGGTACTTTGATGGCAATTGGTCAGTTTTCACTATTTTACAGTGCTACTATTTATGATAGTAATCTAGATTTTTCGAAAGCTATTTTTTGGCTAGGACTGTTTGTTATTATTTTTGGTAATGGATTCTTCAAACCTAATATCTCATCTATGGTTGGGAGTTTATATCCACCTCAAGAGAAAACTAAATTGGACTCTGCTTTTACCATTTTTTATATGGGAATTAACATTGGTGCTTTATTAAGTCAATATTTTGTGCCTCTTTTTGCTGATGTGAAGATTAATGGAGTACAAGATCCTACAGTTTTTAAGTGGGGTTATTTAATGGCAGGTATTGCTATGGTTTTAGGAACATTAGTTTTTTTCTTATTAAAAGACAAATATGTTGTTTCTCCTGATGGAACTCCTATTGGAGCAAAACCCAATAAAGATTCTTCAAAAGGTGAAGTTGAAGTACAAGCAAAATTCTCAAGTAAATCGATAGGAATTGCATCAGGTTTATTTGTTGTTTTATTTTTTGCTTTTAGATATATACTAGTTTCAGAAATTGGATTTAGTGATTTTGAAATTGGAACCTTAGTTAAAGGAATTATTTATCCTATTATTTATGGTGCTGGAATTTCATTAGCTTTTTTAATAATGAGCTCAGCTGAAACCAAAATTGAGAGAGAAAGAATTTCGGTAATTTATATTGTTTCGTTTTTCATTATTTTCTTTTGGGCAGCATTTGAACAAGCTGGTTCATCTTTAACTTTTATTGCTTCAAATCAAACGGATAGAACTTTTATCTTTGGATGGGACATGCCAGCATCAATGGTTCAGATTTTTAATGGGCTTTTTGTTGTAATATTAGCAGTGCCTTTTAGTATAATGTGGGATAGGTTAAGAGCAAAACAAAAAGAACCAATTTCACCGATGAAACAAGCAATGGGACTAGCTTTGATTGCATTAAGTTATTTTATTATTGCTCATAACGTTAAAGATTTGGGAAACAGTGGTTTACTAGCTATAAAATGGTTGGTTTTATTATATTTCATTCAAACAATGGGTGAACTTTGTTTATCACCAATTGGATTGTCTTTAGTAGGAAAGTTAGCGCCAAAACGTTTTGCTTCATTATTATATGGTGTTTTCTTTATTTCTAACGCTGCCGGATATGCTTTAGCTGGTTCTCTTGGTGCAATCATTCCTGCTACAGGTGATAAATTTATAAAAGCAGAAACATTGGGCATAAATCTTCAAGATGTTTTAGATAAAAAAGCAACGCTAACAGTTGAGCAAGTTGCTCTATTTAAAAAAGAACAATTGCCAACCGAGTATACTTCATTTGGAGGTTTTGAAATCCATAATTTATTCGAATTCTTTATGGTGTTCGTGATTTTGACTGGACTTGCAGCAATCATTTTATTTGCATTGACACCGTTCTTGAAAAAAATGATGCACGGCATTCGTTAATTTTTTTTATACTTTTTCAAACCTACAACTAATGCTTGTAGGTTTGTTTTTTAATACAATTCATTATGTGGAAATCTCACCCTAAAGCCTTGCCTTATTTGTTTTTGTCCGAAATGTGGGAACGTTTTGGGTATTATTTGATGATTGGTATTTTCACGCTTTACCTTAAAGATGTCGAAGCGGGTTTTGCTATGACCGAAAAAGAAGCTTCGGATTTGTACGGAACTTTTATAGCCTTGGTTTTCTTAACGCCTTTCATTGGTGGTTTGGTTGCCGATAGGTATTTGGGTTATCGCAAATCGATTGTGATTGGCGGATTAATGATGGGATTGGGCTATCTGATGATGGGAATTCACAGTTTGCCAATGCTTTACACTGCGATGACTTTGGTCATTGTGGGTAATGGTTTTTTCAAACCCAATATTTCAACTCTTTTGGGGAATTTCTATAATGATGAGCAATACAAGGACAAGAAAGATGAGGGCTACAATATTTTCTATATGGGAATTAATGTAGGTGCTTTTATTTGCAATTTCTTTGGAGCCGCTCTGAAAATTCTTTTTGGTTGGCAAGAAGCTTTTATGGCCGCAGGTGTTGGAATGTTTATAGGGGTTATTGTATTTTTATTGGGAACTAAATATTATGGTGATAAAACAGAGAAAAAAGGTGTGCAAGAAGGAGATATGCCTTTTTATAAAATTGTGCTTTTTATTTTGTTGCCATCGGTTCTTTTTGGAATAATTGGATGGTTATTGAAAGGAGTTACCTCAGAAACTCACCTAGACAGTTCTATTTTTGGTTCGGATAGCACCGATGCTTTTGTTTTTGCTTGTATTCCCATCATTTTCTTTTACGGAAGCCTTTATGTCAAAGCCAAAACGGAAGACAAACGTCCAATTGGTGCGTTACTTTCCATCTTTGCGGTAGTGATTTTGTTTTGGGCAGTTTTCAAATTAAATGGTTCAGCGCTCAACAATTGGGGAGATAAATATACCGATAGAGAATTGACAGGAATGTCACAGCAACTAGGGTCAAAACTGGTTCTAACCGATACTTTAACCTACTCCAAAGATTCTGTAGCCCAATATGATGCGGCCTTCCGAATTCAGAAAAAGGACGGAAAAGTAATAAAGGTGGTAGATTATCCTTTGTATTTCAGAAATGTAGCTCCAGATAAAATCCCAGAAGAAAACAGTAAAATTTTTACTTGGTCGGCCAATTTGAGCCAATCCATCAATCCGGGTTGGGTCATTATATTGACCCCTTTGGTCGTGGCCTTTTTTACCTTTTTGAGAAACCGAAAAAAGGAACCTTCTACTCCAACAAAAATCGCCTTTGGTTTATTAATTTCTGCTTTGTCGGTTCTAGTAATGGTTGCAGCGGTTCACATTGGAAATAACGGTGCCGAAAAAGTTTCGGTTTGGTGGCTTGTCGCCAATTATGGTGTGATTACCATTGGAGAATTATTCCTAAGTCCGATGGGATTGTCGGTGGTTTCTAAATTAAGTCCAAAAAACATCACAGCATTAATGATGGGAGGCTGGTTTCTATCGACCTCGATTGGGAATAAATTAAGCGGCGTTTTGGCGAGTTTGTGGGACACTTATGATGACAAAGCCAACTTTTTTTGGATAAATTTTGCTTTGTTGATGTTTGCTACTTTGCTTATGTTTGCCTTGGTAAAAAACCTCAATAAAGTAATGAAAGAAAAAGGAATTAATTGAAAATAGTACCAAATCTAAAAGGTTTTTGAAACCTCATAGGTGGGTTGTCAATTTTATTGTAATTCATAAAATTCGTTCGGACTTTTTTTATTTTCATTTTAGCCCTCTCTTGGTTCTAATTCTGAATGGGCTTTAAAAAAGTGGTGTTTTTTGTTTATAATATAATTTAGTATCTCCAAAAACAATAAGATTTTAAAACTTCATAATTGATAATGTTCTTTTGAGGTTAAAATAAATATAATTATTCCAAATGAAAAAACTATTTTTATTGTTCTTAATTATTACGACTCCAACTATGCTTGCACAAATAGAAAGAATGGAACCCCCTTATTGGTATGCCGGAATGGAAAATCCCGAAGTACAAATTATGTTTTATGGGAAAAACATATCAAAATATAAAGTGACTACTTCAAATTCAGTTCCAATTACAAAAGTGGAAACAACCGAAAATCCGAACTATCTTTTTGTAACTGTCAACACCAAAAACATCCCGCCAAAAGACTTTCATTTTATATTTAATGAAAAAAACAAAGTGGCTTTTACCCAAAAATTTTCCCTAAAACAACGAAGAGAAAACTCAGCCGAACGAAGAGGTTTTGATTCCTCGGATGTAATGTATTTGATAATGCCCGACCGTTTCTCAAACGGAAATCCAAATAATGACAACGACAAATCGACCATCGAAAAATACAATCGTGAATTGCCCGCAGGAAGACACGGAGGCGATATTCAAGGCATCATCAATCATTTGGATTACATCAAGGAATTGGGTGCAACAACCCTTTGGATTACACCACTTTGCGAAGACAACGAAGCAACCTATTCTTATCATACTTATGCCCAAACCGATGTTTACAAAATTGATCCTCGCTACGGAACCAACGAAGATTATGCTCGGTTAGCAACTGAAATGCACAAAAAAAACCTGAAATTAGTGATGGATTATGTTACCAATCATTGGGGAGCTTCGCATTGGATGATGAAGGATTTGCCTACCCACGATTGGATTCACCAGTTTGAAACTTTTACCCAAACCAATCACAGAAGAACCGTTATTCACGACACAAATGCCTCTAAAATTGATACCCAAATATGTATGGACGGCTGGTTTGCACCATCAATGCCAGATTTGAATCAAAAAAATCCTTTGGTTTTAAATTATTTGACCCAAAATGCTATTTGGTGGATTGAATCCGCCAATTTAGATGGTTTTAGAGTGGACACCTACAATTATGCCGATCCAGAAGCCATTACAAAATGGACCAAAGCCATCACGGATGAATATCCTAATTTCAATATTGTTGGCGAAATTTCGATGCGCGATCAGGCCCAACTTTCCTATTGGCAAAAAGACAGTCCAATAGGTAAAATTCAGAATTTCAATTCCCATTTACCCAGTGTAATGGATTTTATTTTATCGGATGCTCTTTTAACTATTTTCAATGAAGACGGAAATTGGGAAAGCGGAATGGCAAAAGTGTACAACAATTTTGCCAATGATTTTCTATTTCCAAATGTGAATAATTTATTGATTTTTGCCGAAAATCACGACACCGACCGCATCAATCATATTTATTACAACGACATTGAAAAATATAAAATGACAATGAGTTTACTTGCCACTGTGCGAGGAATTCCACAGTTGTACTACGGTTCCGAAATTGGAATGGCAGGAAACAAAAGCGAAGGAGGTGATGCCGCTATTCGTCAAGATTTTCCTGGCGGATGGGAAGGTGACGACAACAATGCGTTTACCAAAGAAGGAAGAACAGAAGGACAAAACGAGTATTTCGATTTCGCTTCAAAACTGTTCAATTGGAGAAAAACAAAAACGGTAATTCATTCCGGAAAAATGACACATTATATCCCCGAAGACAATACTTACATCTATTTCAGGTACAATGCCAATGACCCAAACCCTAGCAAACTGTCGGAGCAAACTGTGATGATTTTATTCAATAATAATAGTGAACCCAAAACGCTAAAAACAAATCGGTTTGCCGAAAATATTGGAAATTTCAAAACAGGGAAAGACGTTATTACAGACAAAATAATCGACATAACAAAAGAAATTACTATGAAACCGAAATCGGTTATGATATTGGAATTGAAATAAAAATTCACACATACCAAACCTCAAATTCTTTCCAAACATTTGAGGTTTAACACAATAAACTATGAAAAAAATATTTTTCTTATTACTTATATCTTCACTTTCATTTGCACAAAATGCAAATAGAAAATTTATTTCGCAAGATTTAAAAATAGATGGATTAGAAATTAAAACTTCAGAAGGGGTTTATTTTTTAAAGTTCAAAACTGATAAAATAGCCGAAGTACAATTTATTCCAAATGGACAAACAAATAACATTGAATCCCAATCTGTAATTTTAAAAGACGAAGAAATTCTTTATGATGGTCAATTTTCTGATAATTCATCAAAATTTTCTTCAAAAAATTTAACTATCGAAGTTGTTCATAATCCTTTTCAAATTAAATTTTTTGACAAAAAAAATAATTTAATTTTCTCTGAAAAACAAGGCTATTTCAAACAAAAACATGTTCCTTTAGAAAATGTCAAAGGCAACATAAAATCAGATTCAACCGAAGTTATAGAATTTAATCTTTCGCCTGACGAAATGCTGTATGGTGGTGGCGCTCGTGCTTTGGGAATGAACCGTCGTGGCAATAAATTAGCTTTATACAACAGAGCCGACTATGGCTACGAGACCTATTCTAAGTTGATGAATTTCTGCATTCCCGTAGTGATGTCGTCAAAAATGTATGCCGTTCATTTTGATAATCCCGCCATTGGCTACTTGGATCTAGACAGCAAAAAAGACAACACTTTAGCTTATGAAACCATTTCTGGCAGAAAAACCTACCAAGTAATTGTGGGCGATTCTTGGACGGATTTGATCTCTAATTATACCGATTTAACCGGAAAACAACCTTTGCCAGCCCGTTGGACATTGGGAAATTTTTCCTCTCGTTTTGGCTATCATTCACAAGAAGAAGTCGAGAAAACCATCAAGAAATTCGAAGATGACAAAATTCCTGTCGATGCGATAATTCTCGATTTGTATTGGTTTGGCACAGCCATGAAAGGCACAATGGGCAACTTGGATTGGGAAAAAGAAACATTTCCAAATCCTGAAAAAATGATGTCCGATTTGAATGTCAAAGGCATAAAAACAGTACTCATTACCGAGCCTTTTGTGCTGACCACTTCCAAAAAATGGCAAGAAGCTATGGACAAAAAAGTAGTTGCAACCGATAAAAACGGAAAACCTTTTACCTATGATTTCTATTTTGGAAACACAGGAATCATAGACATTTTCAAACCTGAAGGAAAAGATTGGTTCTGGAATGTTTACAAACGATTAATCAATCAGGGTGTTGGCGGACTTTGGGGCGATTTGGGCGAACCTGAAGTTTTTCCGTCCGAAGCCATAACTGCTGGCGGAACTGCGGATGAAGTTCATAATGTTTACGGACACAATTGGGCAAAACTAATCTCAGATGGTTACAAAAAAGACTTTCCAAATCAACGTCCTTTTATATTGATGCGTGCTGGATATTCGGGTTCACAACGTTTTGGGATGATTCCATGGTCTGGTGATGTGAGCCGTTCTTGGGGAGGATTGCAATCACAAACCGAAATTTCCCTACAAATGGGAATGCAGGGAATGGGATATATGCACTCGGATTTAGGCGGTTTTGCAGGCGATTATTTTGATAACGAATTGTATGTTCGTTGGTTGCAATACGGCGTTTTCCAACCGATATTTCGTCCGCACGCTCAGGAAGAAGTCGCTTCGGAAGTGGCTCGAAAAGATATTATTACCAAAGCAAAAGCCAAGAAACAAGTAGAATTGCGTTACCAACTATTGCCTTACAACTATACTTTGGCTTTCGAAAACAGCCAAAAAGGAACACCTTTGATGCGTCCATTATTTTTTGAAGAACCCAACAATCCAAAATTATTGGACGTTTGCGAAACCTATCTTTGGGGAAATGATTTTTTGGTTACACCAATAACGAAACCTGGCGTGACTTCAACTTCGGTTTATTTTCCCAAAAACAACAACTGGTTTGATTTCTATTCCGATGAAGAGCAATTGGGTGGGACAACCTCAAATATAGCGGTTGTCGAAGAACATATTCCTGTTTTTGTTCGTGGTGGAGCTATTATACCGATGATAAAAACCATTCAAAACACAGCCAAATATTCGTTAGAAAACTTCGATTTGCATTATTATTTTGATGCAAAAACCACTCAAAGTTCAGGCAAATTATACAATGACGATGGAACAACAGCAAACGCTTTCGAAAAAGGAGCCTTTGAAATTTTGAACTTCAATGGCAATAGCAATGGCAAAGTGGTCGTTGTTAAACTGACTTCTGAAATTGGAAAAACCTTTCCATCATTCGATAAAAATGTGGCACTAATTATCCACAATATAAAAGCAAAATCAGTGCTTGTAAACGGAAAAAATGTAGGTTTTAAAACTGTTAAAAACAATATAGAAATTCCAGTTTCTTGGAAAAAAGGAACTGAAGTGGAAATCAAAATTCAATTATAATTCATAAAACCTAACAGGTTTTAAAAACCTGTTAGGTTTGAAATAAAAAAACAAAATGAAAAAAAATCTCTTATTTTCAATCACATTTCTTTCGCTTCTTTTCGCCAGTTGTTCCTCAACAAAAACAGCAAAAACAGCATCGAAGACTCCATTTGTTTGGGAAAATGCCAATGTGTATTTTCTTTTAATTGACCGATTCAACAACGGAGACAAAACCAACGACCAAAATTATAACCGCAACAAACCAACTGGGAAATTGCGAGGTTTTGAAGGCGGCGATATTCGAGGTGTTATCCAAAAACTGGACGAAGGCTACTTCGAAAAACTAGGAATAACTGCCTTATGGATGACGCCAGTGGTCGAACAAATTCACGATGGAGTCGATGAAGGAACGGGCTATACTTATGGATTTCACGGCTATTGGGCAAAAGATTGGACAACATTAGACCCGAGTTTTGGAACCAAAAAAGACTTGGCTGAATTGGTTCTAAAAGCTCACGCCAAAGGAATTCGTATTCTATTGGATGCGGTTATCAATCACACCGGACCAGTAACTGCCGAAGATGTTGCATATCCAAATGATTGGGTTAGAACTTCTCCAAAATGCACTTACAAATCGTATGATACCTACATCAATTGTACTTTGGTTGAGAATCTTCCAGATGTAAAAACCGAAAGTAACGAGGCTGTAACTTTACCTCCTTTCTTAATCGAAAAATGGAAAAAAGAAGGTCGTTACGAACAAGAAGTTGCCGAATTGGATGCTTTTTTCACCAAAACAGGTTATCCTCGTGCACCAAAATATTACATTATGAAATGGCTGTCGGATTACATTACCGATTTTGGAATTGATGGCTATCGCGTAGATACCGTGAAGCATACTTATGAAGATGTCTGGGCCGATTTCAAGAAAGTTTGCGATGGAGCATTTGAAGATTTCAAAAAAAATAATCCTGAAAAAGTGTTGGATAACATTCCATTTTTTACCGTTGGTGAAGTGTATGGTTACAACATTGGAGGTAAAAAGCTTTATGATTTTGGAGATAAAAAAGTCAACTATTTTGAAAATGGCTTTACCAGTTTAATCAATTTTGACTTTAGAAATGAAGCCAAGTTGAATTATGAACCTTTGTTTTCTAAATACAACGGGATTCTTCAAAATGATTTGAAAGACAACACGGTAATGAACTATGTTTCTTCGCACGACGACAGTTATCCTTATGACAAGAAACGTGAAAAAACATTGGAAAGCGGCACAAAACTGCTACTTGCTCCGGGAATTTCTCAAGTGTATTATGGTGACGAAACTGCTCGTTCATTAGATATTCCGGGAACTACAGGTGATGCCACTTTGCGTTCGATGATGAATTGGGGCGAAATTAAAACCAATCCTGAAACTCAAAAAGTGCTTTTGCATTGGCAAAAATTGGGTAATTTCAGAAAAAATCACATCTCGATTGGAGCTGGAATTCACCAAGAAATCTCCGCAAGTCCATATCTTTTTAGCAGAACATTTACTAAAGATAATTTAAGTGATAGTGTGGTAGTTGGTTTGGATTTACCAAAAGGGTCAAAAGAAATTTCGGTGGGAACTATTTTCGAAGACGGAACAAAATTGAAAGATGCCTATTCAGGGAAAGAAGTTATGGTTTTGAATGGAAAAGTGATAATTGACACTGGATTTGATATTGTTTTATTGGAAAAATAATTCGACCGTAGAATTCTCAAAATTATTGGCAAAGCTCTCAAAGTGAATTTATGCTTTGGGAACTTTGCATTTTTTCTTAATTACCTTTGCAGTAAATTTGTATTAAATGAATCCCATTCTCAAAATTGGTCATCGTGGAGCAAAAGGTTATCAGCCCGAAAACACCGTAGTTTCTTTCCAAAAAGCAATCGAATTGAATGTTGACGGTATAGAATTAGACGTACATTTGAGTTCGGATGGTGAAATAATAGTTATTCACGACGAAACAATTGACCGAACTACCAACGGAAAAGGTTTTGTAAATCAATTGACTACATTAGATTTAAAAAAATATGAAATCCCCACACTAATAGAAGTTTTAGAATTAATCAACCAAAATTGTTTTATCAATATCGAACTCAAAGGAAATGGCACGGCAAAAACTGTCGTTGACTTAATTTCCCATTATATTGCAGACAAAAACTGGATTTCTACTGATTTTCTGGTTTCAAGTTTCGATTGGAAAATGCTAGAAGAAGTTCATTTAGTGAATCCAAAAATTCGAATTGGTGTTTTAACAGAAGAATCTATTTCAGCAGCTTTGGCTTTCGCCAAAAAAATAAAAGCCTTTTCCATTCATCCCGATTATCGTTTGCTATCGAAAGAAAATGTAGCTTTGATGCAAGAAAACGGATTTGAGGTTTATGCTTGGACAGTGAATTCTAAAGAAGCTATTCAAAAAATAAAATCATTCAACGTAAACGGAATCATTTCCGATTTTCCGGATAGGATTTTATTTTAAACCATTAATTTTGTTAATTCTGCTAGAATACAAAACATTTAAACCATTAAGCTCATTAAGAAAATTAAGATTTGAAGTACTCTTCATTTTCTTAATGGTTATAAAAAAATAGAAAATAATACATTTAAACCATTAAGCTCATTAAGAAAATTAAGATTTGAAGGGTTCTTAGTTTTCTCCTATGTTTTAAAAAAAAGAATAAAAACAACATTTCCAGTAGTACCAAATTATTAAGTTTATTAAGAAAATCATTTTTTATGACTAAAAAAGAAATAACACAATTGTCTTATGAAATTATTGGATATGCCATAAAAGTTCATAAGAAATTAGGCCCCGGTTTGTTAGAAAAAATTTATGAAGAATGCTTGAAATATGAATTAGAAAAAAACGGGTATAATGTCAAACAACAAATTAATATCGAAGTCGATTATTATGATCTAGAGTTATCAAATCCATTGCGATTGGATTTATTGGTAAATGATTGTGTCATAGTTGAGTTGAAAACGGTTGAAAAATTTCATCCAATAGACGAGGCTAAGTTATTAACTTATATGAAATTATTGAGTATTCCTCAAGGTTTACTTATTAATTTCAACACAACAAATATTTCAAAATCCACAAAACCCTTAGTAAATGAATATTTCTATAGATTAGCAGATGAATAAACCTAATGACACAAGCAAAGCGAACTGGTAAAACAATCTTAATTTTCTTAATGTTAAAAAAACTGTTTCCCACAAAGCACAGTAAAACCATCTTAATAAATCATAATTTTAATGGTTTAAAATAAATGTATAATTCAAAGCAAAACTTAATTTTAATGGTTTAAAACAAACCAAAGAAAAACCAACTTAATCAATCTTAATTTTTCTTAATGGTTTAAAACAAATGTATAATTCAAAGCAAAACTTAATAAATCTTAATCTTAATGGTTTAAAACAAATGTATAATTCAAAGCAAAACTTAATAAATCTTAACTCTCTTAATGGTTTAAAACAAATGTATAATTCAAAGCAAAACTTAATAAATCTTAATCTTAATGGTTTAAAACAAATGTATAATTCAAAGCAAAACTTAATAAATCTTAACTCTCTTAATGGTTTAAAA
>Ga0316612_1000199_pt1 | contig 22220 bp, 21 predicted proteins | sample MIS2016226_MG_FD_207676 | JGI IMG/M metagenome (GOLD analysis project Ga0316612, IMG submission 207676) | Microbial mat bacterial communities from Middle Island sinkhole, Lake Huron, Michigan, United States - MIS.2016.226 | ecosystem: Environmental > Aquatic > Freshwater > Lake > Sediment... | reverse complement strand
CCCCGCTTATCTCTATTCTATCATGGATTCACTGTCGCTCAATTTATTTTCTGGTTCGTTTTCATCCCGTCACTCATCCTTGTAAACGGATAGAGTGCGGGACTTCCCACTCACATTAGTTAAAAAATATAATCAGGAAGGGTGAAGACATCTTATAAAAATTTTATAAGTAGCTAGGCGCAATCAAATATAAAAACCTAAAACCTGTGGCGCACGCGCAGCGTGCGCCACAGGTTTTAGATCTTGGTTTTTAATTAGGCTCGACTACTTAGGCGTTTATGAAAATACTGATATTGGACTAGCAATTTGTCGTAAAATTAGAGAGCGTCATGGTGGCTCCTTAGTTGCTAAAAGTGAGCCAAATCAAGGCGCGACTTTTATTTTTACCCTGCCGATCCATCAAACTACAAAAGACTTTCACGATGCCCACTAAAGGAAAAACGATTACGATTTTAGTCGCGGAAGACGATGAGGACGATCGCCTGTTAATGCAGGAAGCCCTAGAGGAAAATCGCCTTGCCAACGATCTACATTTTGTCGTTGATGGCGAAGAATTGATGGACTATCTGTTACATCGCGGCAAGTTTAGCGATCCTAAAAGTGCGCCGCATCCTAGCTTGATTTTGCTGGACTTAAATATGCCCCGCAAAGATGGACGCGAAGCACTCAAAGAAATCAAAGCCGATCCCAACCTTCGCAAAATTCCCGTTGTGGTACTGACGACTTCTAAAGCCGAGGAGGATATTCTCCGCACCTACGATCTCGGCGTGAGTTCTTTTATTGCCAAGCCTGTTGTCTTTGATTCGATGGTGCAAATCATGAAAATGATCGGTACTTATTGGTTTGAAATTGTGGAATTACCCGATCGCGCTTCAAGAGAATAACCGAATGACTGCAAATATTTGTAAAGTTCTACTCATTGATGATGACGAAGATGACTACATTGTGGCTCGAGATTTTTTAGATGAAGCTGAGCAGATATCCTTCAAATTAAATTGGGTTGATAACTTTGATGATGGATTAATCGAGATTGGCAAAAATCAACATGATGTATATCTTCTAGATTTTCGACTAGGCAAAGGTAATGGCTTAGAACTATTGGAAGAGGTGATCGCTAACGGATGCAACAAGCCAATCATTTTATTAACAGGGCTAGGTGATAGCGAAATTGATCGTCAGGCGATGGCATCTGGGGCATCAGACTACTTAGTTAAAGGCAAATTTTTAAGCGCAACTTTATTAGAGCGCTCAATTGTCCATGCGATCGAGCGTAAACGATCTGAAAATCGGCAATTGCAATTAGTTGCCGAACTCGCCGCCGTAAATCAAGAACTCAAGGACTTTGCCTACATTGTCTCCCATGACCTCAAAGCTCCTTTGCGGGGCATCGCCTCGATCTCTGACTGGGTGATCAATGACTATGGCGATCGCCTTGATGATGAGGGAAAAGACATGCTGCGACTAATGGGAGGACGAGTACGCAGAATGAGCGATTTAATTGATGGAGTACTTCAGTATTCCCGTGTCGGTCGTGTTAAGGAGGAAAAAATGATGGTCGATCTGCAAATATTAGTCCAAGATGTGATTGATGCGATCGCGCCGCCCAAAGGGCTTAAGATTGCGATCGATACCGAATTACCAAAGCTAATTGCCGAAAAAACGCGAATGCACCAGTTATTTCAAAATTTGCTGAGCAATGCGATCAAATATATCGATAAACCAGATGGCGAGATTCACATCGGACATAGTGAAAAAAATGGATTTTGGGAGTTTTACATCAGTGACACGGGCGTTGGCATAGAAGAGCGACATTTTGACAAGATATTTCAGATTTTCCAAACCCTTGTACCTCGCGATCAATCTGAAAGTACGGGAGTGGGACTGGCGATCGTCAAAAAAATTGTCGAGATCTATCGCGGCAAAATTTGGGTGAAATCAGAAATTAATCAGGGCAGTACATTTTACTTTACGTTACCAATAACCGCCGATATGATTGAGGTTCAACCATGAGAAGCTTTGACCCGATTCTGCTCGTTGAAGATGATCAATTAGATGTAATGACCCTCAAACGCGCTTTAAAAGACATTAAGGCGACTAATCCTCTTTATATTAGAAGCGATGGCGAATCCGCCCTAGAATTTCTCCGCGATCCAACCAGTCCCAAACCATTACTAATCCTGTTAGATTTAAATATGCCGCGCATGAATGGGCTGGAGTTCCTGAAAATACTTAAAGCTGATCCCCATTGGTGCAAAATTCCAGTCGTCGTATTGACCACATCACAAGAGGAAAAAGATCGCCTCACTAGTTTTCAATTGAGTGTGGCAGGTTACATCATCAAACCTCTAACCTATGATGATTTTGTTGAAAAGCTGCTAATTATTTATCAATATTGGCGTTTAAGTGAAATTCCTAATTTAATGAATTGATGAAGTACTCTCACCCATTGCCATGACGAATCCTAGTAATTCTGATAATCTTGAATCCCGTTTACCCATGATTAAGATTTTATTTGTGGAAGATGATGAGATCGATCGCCTTGACTTTAATCGCATGGTCAAAAAGCTAGAACTTCCCTACGACTACACGATCGCTAGCTCACTTACCGAAGCTCAAAAAATTCTCCACACCCAAACCTTTGAAATCGCAATTCTCGATTACAACCTCGGCGATGGAGTCTCTGGCGAATTATTTCCAATTTTAAAAGATCAAAGTTGTCCCTTCATTATCTCCACAGGTAGTGGTGATGAAGAAATCGCCGCAAGGTTAATGCTCGAAGGAGCCTATGACTATTTAATCAAAGATCCTGATCGTAACTATCTCAAAGTTTTACCCGCCACCGTTGACAAAGCGATCGAGCGAAAACAAGTTGATGATGAAATTAGTCTGCTCACCCAAGCAATGCAGAGTGTCAAAGACAGCATCTACATCGCCGAAATGGACGGAAAATTATTATTTATCAATGATTCTTTGCGTGAATTGCTTGGAATTCAGTTAAAAAATATTACAAATTCTTCCATAGATATTTTGGGAATCCCGCAAATAACGGAACGAATGAAAATCGATCCTTGCCAAGGCACAACTTGTGACACTGAAATTGAGATAACTATCGAAATGCCTTATTGTCAAGTCTTTTATGGAATGCTCACGGAGTCGGTGATCAAGAACAAAAAGAAACGAGTCCGAGTCGGCGTAATCAGGAATATCACAGCTTTAAAACGAGTAGAACAAGAACTGCAATCCAGTCAAGAACGTTATCGTTCTGTAATTGCCAGCCTCGCAGAAGGTGTAGTTCTCCATCAAGCCGATGGCAAAATTATCGCCTTTAATCAAAGCGCTGAAAACATTTTAAGATTAACTGCCGATCAACTAATGGGAAAGACCTCCATCGATATTGATTGGCACACAATTCATGAAGATGGTTCACCTTTTCCTGTGGAAATACATCCTGCAATGGTCACACTTAAAACTGGAGAGCCGCAGTCTAAGGTGATCATGGGCATTTGCTGCAAGAATTTGCCAACTACTTGGATCTCGATTAATTCTCAACCTTTAATCCATCCCGACCAAAAACATCCTTATGCCGCCGTAGCTTCTTTTGCAGATATTTCCGAACAACGCCAATCTCAAGATATCCTCAAGCAGCAAGCCGAATATCAACGAGCGATCGCTTTGACCGATGGTTTAACCCAAATCGCCAACCGTCGCAGCTTTGATGAGAAGATTCAGATAGAATGGCAAAGACTCCTACGAGAAACAGGCTATTTATCGCTAATTCTTTTAGACATTGATTATTTCAAATATTACAACGACTTCTACGGTCATCAAGCGGGTGATGCTTGCTTAATCCAAGTCGCTCAGACTGCCGCAAAACAACTAAAACGCCCAACCGATCTATTTGCGCGTTATGGCGGCGAAGAGTTTGTTGTGGTTCTGCCGAATACCAATTTAGAAGGTGCAATTAATGTGGCTGAGTCAATTCAACAGGCGATCCGCGATCTATCTATTCCCCATCAAAAGTCAAAAGTTAATGATGTTGTCACCGTCAGCATGGGAATTTCCAGCATAATGCCCATACCTGACAACTCAATTGAGAACTTGATTAAGCTAACCGATGACGCGCTTTATCAAGCCAAACAACAAGGGCGCGATCGCTACGAAATAGCCGTTGTCTCATGTTAATATGATGGGCGTTTTGCGCCATCCCTATATAACTTAAAATGCCCCAAGTTCACACTTACCCTGATCTGATTACAGGTCGTCTGGTCAGCCGTTATAAGCGCTTTTTTGCGGATATAGAACTAGATAATGGCGAAATAGTTACCGCCCATTGTGCGAACACTGGGCCAATGACAGGGGTATGTAAAATTGGCAGTCCTGTATTAGTTTCCCATCAACCTAGTCCTAAACGTAAACTTGCCTATAGTTGGGAAGCGATTTATCTAGACAATGAATGGATAGGCGTGAACACTAGTCTTCCTAATCGCGTAATTGGGAATATGCTCGATCGCCACCTCATTCCAGAACTAGAGCCATATACAACCGTGAAAGGAGAAGTCGCCTATGGCAATGAGAAAAGCCGTATCGATTTTCTCTTAACCGATGTTGATCGTGGAAAGAGAACCTATGTGGAAGTTAAAAATACCACTTGGTGTAAGGGAAGCTTGGCTTTATTTCCTGATACAGTGACCACAAGAGGACAAAAGCATATTCGTGAACTCATGTCAGTAATTTCTGAAGATACTACTGCCGCTTTAATCTTTTTTATTAATCGTGGAGATTGCGATCGCTTTGCCGCAGGCGCACAGGCTGACCCTGAATATGCGAGACTGCTCACAGAGGCGATCGCGAAAGGTGTAAAAGTACTAGCCTGTCGATTTAAAGTCGAACCAACGAAAATTACCTATTTGGGCTTAGCAGATTTGTAAAGTATTACCAAAAATTCGGGTCTACCATATAGCGATAAGCCCGAATTTTTGGTTTTTAAGTTTAAGCGTCTGTAAATGGTCTTACGATTTTCCAGAATGTATAAGGCACTCCGACGGTTAAAACGAAATAGACTGCTAGTTCTGCCATAGGTTATATAGATGCGTACTATGTGAAAGTCTTTTGAAGTTACGAGTAACAAGCGATGAGAGTTTACTCGACAACTAAGTAATATACAACTTTAATCATAGTTTGACTATCTCCATTCGGGTGATGCGAAGTTTACATCCCTTTGCGCTAAATTCAAAAATTGCTCTGGTTTTACAGCTACGACTTGATTTTGTCTGAAAAATTTTTCGCCAGTTTATCCAACTTATGATAGTCTGTCTGCCTGAAGGGGTTATTCCTAAAGATAAATAAACTGTTTCTTAATATAAGGAAGGGATATCTGTGAAAAAGCTAACTAATTTAAGCAAGGCTCTGCTGGGCTTAACCGCCCTAGGATGCGTGTCAGCGATCGCTGTTCCCTCAGCTAATGCTCAAGCAGCCTATGGAAGCTATGTCGGTGTAGGGGCGAGTTTTGGGTTTACCAGTGGTAATAGTGCGGCGGGAGAAAACTCACGCACATCTGGTTTAGTTGCGGTGCGATATAAATTTCTAGAATTTCCTGTTTCGTTACGCTCTCAAATTTTGATCGGTAACAGTACCGCCGTTGTGCCAACTGTTTCCTTTGATGTACCACTCAACTTTGATACAGATATTTACATTGGTGCGGGCGTGGCGCTGTCTAATACCGTTGACACTACCCCAGTCGGCAACAAAAATAGTTTCGTTGTGCAGCCAGGGATTGATTACACATTGCCCAATAGTAATCTAGTATTATTTGGTAACGTCATTTTCGCCTTTGACGCTTATCGTAATTCTCCTGGGACATCCGCAACCACCTTGCAAACTGGCTTAGGATTACGATTCTAATTAAGCTTCTAAGCAAGATGTTCCTAATTTCCCTAATAACCTCTTCATGCAAGATCTTGTAACTGCGTTTGAGAGTCAGTTCGCTGATCAACAGTTCTCCGCCGCTTCAGCAACGCTTCAGCAATTGCTGTCAGATTTTCCTGACGATCCGCAGTTACAGATTTTGAAAGGTCGCCTATACGACGCAACGGGTAGAACTGATGAAGCGGAAGCAATTTTTCGCCGACTGCTTAAGGCTCAGTTACCAGCCAAGTTAATCACACAGGCGCGACAGGGACTTCTCGCGATCGAGATGGCGGAGGTTAATGCTCGTCAAGCGAGGATCGATGAGCTACTAAAGCTTGCGGGTGGTTCCAGTTTTGCCTATCTTGCTCTATTGCCAGTATTGCCAGAACAAAAGGACTGGGCGATCGCCAAAATTGCCAGAGTTTTTCGGACTGACCCCTATACCGCCAGATTTAAAATTCCTAATCGTTATCCTAAAATTATCTGTTTAGGCACACTTGCGGAGATGCAAGCCTATGGTGAAGAATTACAAAGCTATGGTCTTGGGGTGATTTGGCTAAGTATTGAGGCGATCGCCCAAATTCCCGTCTATCAGGTTGAATATTTTGGGGAGCCTCAGATTAATCCTAAGACTGGACAGAAGGTAAGGGCGATCGCTGGCATCGATGAGATTATCTTTACTCCCGACGATGTAATCGCTAAAGTTGAGGGGATTTTGCCAACCTTTGGGGAGATCGTAGTAGTTAATGCCAAACATAAGCTGGCGCGTAAGGAGCAAATTCTAGATCGGGTGCAGATTTGCGATTTACATTTGCGTAATTATAGTGTGAACGGCAAAATCGGCGATCGCGGTATCCTGCGATTTCATGACAATCAGTATCGCTTCGAGCTAGGTTTGCAACTGCCCGTCCTGCGATCGCTCCAACATATTGCGCCGACTGTCAAAGAACATTGGACAGAATTATCGACATGGTTAACGCGAATTTTACCCAACGCCAAAACCGCGAAGGATTTTCAAAATTTTGCCGAGATGTCGATTGTTTATCCAGAATTTTTAAAAGCGATCGAAGCAACTCATATTAACCTTGAGCGCCCTAAACCTAGTCTGTGGGATAACGCTTTTCAGCTATATAGCAGCACTGTTTTTTATCAGCCCAGCCTTGCCACCCAAATTACGGCGCAAAGCGCTGATGTAAAACCCAAATAAGGGTCAGCGCTTTGTGCTGCCGACCCTTATTTGGGTTTTAAAATCGGGTTTGATGATAGTATTCGTAAAACGGTTATAGCGAAGAAAATGAGCGCACCAACAGCAACCAAAATCGGACTCAACACATCTCTACCCAGTATTCGTCGCATTCACGGCATCATTCGCGATAAGAATGAGGTCGAAATTAAATTGCTCACAGGTGATCAACTGCGCGGCAAAATTAGCTGGATTGATGATCAGTGCATTTGCTTGGACACATCAGGACATAAGGTGGTGATCTGGCAACACGCGATCGCCTTTATTAAGAGTTAGCCAAAACATGAAATTAAGAGGAGTTGCAGCGCCTTGCGCTGCAACTCCTTTTAATTTCAGTCTCAAAGAAGTGTCTCGCCAAGCTAGACACTGTAAATGCCCCCCAGTGATCAAAAATAATCAAACCCTAGCAAAACATTTACTTTTATGGCTAAATCCTTTGATCTTTCGCAAGCCTCTAGTCTTTGGCAAATCTGGGAACAGGGCGCACAAACTCACCCCGATGCGATCGCCCTCCATGATCCCCATGCCAATCCACCTGCGCGAATTTCTTACAAAGATACCTTTGAGCAGATCAATGCATTTGGGGCAGGACTGCGATCGCTAGGCATAAACTTTGGCGATAAAGTTGCCCTAATTTCCGATAACTCGCCAAGGTGGTTAATTGCCGATCAAGGGATCTTAGCGATCGGGGCGGCCAATGCCACGCGCAGTTCTCAGGCTGAACGCATTGAATTGCTGTACATCATCGAGCATAGTGATAGCGTGGCGATCGTTGTGGAAAATCTGGCAACTTTGCAAAAGTTAGAGCCTGAACTCCATAGTCTTCCAGTCAGGCAAATTATTTTAATATCTGACGAAACACCGCCCGAAGGAGCCTATAACTTTCAGCAATTACTAGCGCTAGGCAATGGCAAAGATTTAGGAAATCCACAAATCAAGCGCGATACTCTTGCCACGTTGATCTATACATCAGGCACAACCGCTAGACCCAAAGGCGTGATGCTCACCCACGGTAACTTTCTATTTGAAATTGAAGCCGCCCAATCGGTGTTGAAACTCAATGTCAACGAAAAAGTACTGAATATATTGCCAACATGGCATTGCTACGAACGCACCTTTGAGTATTTTGCTTTTTCGCAAGGTTGCACCGAGATTTACACCAATCTCCGCATGATCAAAAAAGACCTCAAGGAACAAAAGCCGCATTACATGGTTGCCGTGCCACGTCTGTGGGAATCAATCTATGAAGGCGCACAGAAGAATTTTCGCGATCAACCTGCCAATAAACAGCGCTTAGTCAATTTCTTCTTCAGCATCAGCCAAAAATATATAGTTGCCAAGCGCATTGTCCAAGGTTTAAATGTCGAAAATTTTTATCCTTCCTTTATTGATAAATTAGTTGCACTGCCTTCAGTGATCGCTTTTTGGGGACTTCACAAACTTGGCGATAAATTGGTTTATCAAAAAGTACGCGAAGCAACGGGCGGACAGCTTAAATATGTTGTTAGCGGCGGCGGCTCGATCGCTGAACACCTCGAAGACTTTTACGAAATAGTTGGCATCGAGATTTTGGGTGGCTATGGCTTAACTGAAACCGCACCAATTACCCATGTCCGCCGCCCTGATCGCAATATTCGTGGTGGCGACGGACAGCCCGTTCTCAGCACCGAAACCCGCATTGTCGATCTGGCTACAAGAGCCGATGTGCCAACTGGTCAACAGGGCTTAGTGTTGATTCGCGGACCACAGGTAATGCAGGGTTATTATAAAAATCCTGAAGCCACTGCTAAGGCGATCGACGCACAAGGTTGGTTTGATACGGGTGATCTCGGCTATGTCAGTAAATGGGATGACCTTGTAATTACGGGTCGCGCTAAGGATACGATCGTCTTAACCAATGGCGAAAATATTGAACCCCAGCCCATTGAAGATGCTTGTATTCGTAGTCCCTATATTGATCAGGTGGTGTTAGTAGGGCAAGATCAGAAGCAGCTAGGAGTCTTGATTGTCCCCAATCTCTCCGCCCTCGAAGCCGCAGGTTTAATTCCATCTGATTCCAATTTGGTGGATATTTTGCCAGAGTTGAACACTTCTAAAATTCGGAATCTTTACCGTGAAGAACTCAACCGTGAAGTTCAAAATCGCCCAGGGTATAGCATTAACGATCGCATCGGTGTTTTCGAGTTCCTGCCTGAACCCTTTACCATCGATAATGGGTTTTTAACGCAAACATTCAAGATCCGACGTAACATCGTATTTGAGCGTTATCAAGATATTATTGTCAAAATGTTTACTTCATGATGCGAAAGCAGCCTTACCGCCTTCACATCAACCCAAATTAAACACAAATCAAACATAAATTATTAGCCAACTGGAGATAACTGTGAGTTTCGATTTTTCTAATCAGCTTTTACTACGTCGCACCGCCAATATTCAAGTGATTGTGACGCAACGCTGGAAAGAGGAAATGCAGCAACAACTGCAACAACAAATTGCCCAAATCGATGGTCAAGTGCAGCAAGTCGATGCTCAAGGCTCGCGTCAAATTAATGAGATCGAACGCCAAAGCATCAAGCCATTTTCTGCGGAAGTTACCAATGCGATCGAAGGCATTCGTGCCGAAATGAATCGGGTTAAAGCCGAATTGTTAGAACAAAAGAATCAATTGTTGACCCAATTGACTCAGGTGCAGAATTTAGAGCTAGAACAAGAAGTCGCCCAAGGACAACTTGATAGCTACTTCCCTGCGGCTAAAGGCGATAACTTGATTGCTCAAATGCGTGTGGAAATCGTCTTGCGTGATGGTATTGTCGAAGATATCCGTACTGGTTTCCCTACCGTCTAATCACCAGAATTTCTGTGCGTAGCACAGAAATTCTTTAACATATCCACCCAATTACACCCTAGAAAAGATATGAACGTTCTACTGGTTTACCCACTTTTTCCAAAAACATTTTGGTCTTACGAGAAAATCCTAGAGTTAGTAAATCGGAAAGTGTTACTGCCACCTCTAGGCTTGATTACTGTTGCTGCGATCTTGCCCCAAGAATGGAATTTTAAATTGGTCGATCGCAATGTTCGCGGAATTACTGAAGCTGAATGGCAATGGGCGGATATGGTGATTTTATCGGCAATGATCGTCCAAAAGGATGATTTAATATCCCTGATAAAAGAAGCTAAGCGCCGTGGCAAAAAAGTTGCTTGCGGTGGTCCTTACCCCACCTCGATGCCCGAAGATCCTCAATCGGCGGGTGTGGATTATCTGATTTTGGATGAAGGCGAAATTACTTTGCCCATGTTTGTTGAGGCGATCGCCAAGGGTGAACCCAGTGGCATCTTCCGCACCAGTGAAAAACCTGATGTTACCAGCACCCCAGTCCCTCGCTTTGATCTATTGGAACTGGAAGCTTATGACTCCATGTCGGTACAGTTCTCACGCGGTTGTCCCTTCCAATGTGAATTCTGCGACATCATCGTACTGTATGGACGCAAGCCCCGTACTAAAAATCCTGAACAATTACTTGCCGAACTAGATTGTCTCTATGAGCTAGGCTGGCGACGTTCTGTGTTTATGGTTGATGATAACTTCATCGGCAATAAGCGCAATGTGAGACTACTCTTACAAGAACTTAAAATCTGGCAACAGGAACATCAATATCCTTTCAGCTTCAATACGGAAGCATCCATCGATTTAGCCGCCGATCAGGAACTAATGGATTTGATGGTGGAATGCTACTTTGATGCAGTATTTTTGGGTATTGAAACCCCCGATGAAGATAGCTTGCAGATGACCAAGAAGTTTCAAAATACAAGATCTTCTCTATTGGAAGCCGTTGAAACGATCACCAAGACAGGGATTCGCGTCATGGCTGGTTTCATTATTGGCTTTGATGGTGAGAAAAAGGGCGCAGGCGATCGCATTGTTCGTTTTGCAGAACTGACGGGCATCCCCACCACCACCTTTGCGATGTTGCAAGCGCTGCCACACACTGCACTCTGGCATCGCTTAGAAAAAGAAGGTCGTTTACGCACCAAAAATGGCAACTTGAACCAAACCACCTTAATGAATTTCGAGCCAACTCGTCCCGTTGAGGAAATTGCTCACGAATATGTAGAAGCTTTCAGTGCTTTGTATGAACCCCATGCTTATCTAGATCGGGTGTATCGCTACTTCCTAAAATTGGGAGTTCCCAAGGTCAAAGCTCCTGCCAAACTTCCTAGTCTGATCGATCTTAAAGCTTTAGCGATCGTGGTCTGGAGACAAGGATTTAAGCGCTCAACCCGTTGGAAATTCTGGCATCATCTGTTTAGCATCATCAAGAATAATCCTGCGATCTGGGAGCATTACCTCACGGTTTGCGCCCACAATGAACACTTCTTGGAATACCGCGATATTGTGCGGAAAGAGATTGAAGGTCAACTAGCTGACTATTGGGCAGAAGAAAACCGCGTGAAAGAACTCCAAGTTGTTCCCGAAAGAGAACTTGATCTAGCAAGCTAGATCTTATCCAAAAGATGAATGGCGGCGCTTTGCGCCGCCATTCATCTTTTGGGCTTTATTAAGCGCAAAGCATTGTATTACAGAATGTAGATTACAGTGAAGAATTATTGAGAACTATCAATGGGATTTATTGACTACTGTAGGCTAACGATTATTAAAAAAATTTTCTAATAGTCGGTATTTTATAAAATGTACAATAAATCAGCTAAAGATCCTGTAGTTGCCGCAGTTACCGCAGGTTTAGGTGCAGGCGCAGTTGCTTGCTTTAGTGTTAGCCAAGGTCAAAATATTGTGGTTGCGATCGGGGTAACTCTTTTTGCGACTACTGTTGCTTTAATGGTCGATCGCTTTTTCTTTAATTAAAATAACAATACTCTTTCCTAATAAGAAAAGGCGGCGCGATGCGCCGCCTTTTCTTATTAGGAAAGAGCGATCGCTATATAATTAGGACTTACGCAAAACAACCTAACGTAGGGGGCAATTCATGAATTGCCCCCTACGTTAGAATCACGCTTTCAAGTCTTTCTGCGTAAGTCCTAATAATTAGGGGCGCGCAGTCAAGAACTAGATTTTTAGGTAATCTAAGAATAGTTAATTTTTATTTTAGGAATTATTAAAAAATTGAGTACTGAACTGAAAAAATTTGTTGTATGGGGCAGCTATTGCGAAAATGTTCTCGAAAAACGCACTCCCTTTCGGCAAGCCCATCTTGATAATCTGAAGGCTCTCCATGAAGTCGGTAAATTATTAACCATTGGACCGACTCAAGATGTGACTAAGGTATTTGCTGTATATGCGGCGATCGATCTAGATTCAGCAAAACAACTGGTTGAAGCCGATCCCTATTGGCAAAATGGCATTTGGACAGATTACGAAATCCATGAATGGATTCAGGTCTATTAAAGAATAAAAATAAAAGGGCGCAAAATGCCCTTTTATTCTTCAGAATCGGTGGTGTTAGGAACAGCAAAATGATTGAAGAGAATTCTGCTAGTACCTGCGATCGGTGGGGCGATGACCGCGCCAACTACCCCAAATAGTTCTGCGCCGATGATGATCGAGAGTAATAGTTCAAAGGGATCGAGATTTAAGTAAGGGGCAACTAGCCAAGGTTGCAGAATAAAGGCTTCGATTTGTTGCAAGCTAAAGCAGATAAACAGAGCGATCGCGCCACGATTAAAATCTACACCCCATGCGGCGACGAAAATGGCCACAAGGGCAACTAAGCCGCCGATATAGGGAACAAGATTGAAGACCGCTACTAATAAGCCTAAGGCTCCTGAGTAAGGAATGCCAAAGAGAGACAGGGTTAAATAGGTGCAGAAACCTAACAAGGTCGAAGTACCAACCCGTCCCACCACATAGGCTCCGAGACAGCGTGTAATCGGTGGGATCAAAATTTTAACTTCTTGACGAATTTTTTGCGAAAAGGGACTTAGACACCGCCGCATCAAACTGCTGGAATTAATCACCATGTAGGCGGTGATTAGTAGACTTAAAATGCCCACCCCGATCGCATTGAAAATTTGTAAAGTAAATCCGAAGGTTTGACTGACGATTTCTTTGCCAAAGTTTTGCGCCTGATCGATCAGGGGTTGAGTTTGCAGAATGCGGTTGAGTTGTTCTTGATTGATATTAAATAAACCGCCTTTAGGTAATTGAATTTGCTCTAGTAAACTGGGGAGCTTAATAAAAAATTGCCCTAATTCCAAAATGATTTGTGGTGCGGGGGCGATCGCTAACACCACAATGATCAATAAAAATAAATACAGTAATACGATCGCCCAGATCCGATTTAGTCCAAGTTGCCAATGACGTACATTCACTCGAAATCTGCTGATCTGCTCAATGATTGGCGAAATTGCCCCAGCTAAAAATAAGCTGGTCAGTAATAACTGCAAAGTCTGTCGCAATCGGAAGGCAAGATAAATCGCGATCGCGCCAATTAAAAAGCGTTTGAGGTATTTGCTAAAAATAGTTTTGCCACTGAACACAGTTTTGACTCTAACAATTATGACTCGATAGGTTATAAGCAAAGGGTCGCTTAGTACCGCCTTTGCTTATAATTGCATTAAACACTGAAAATCTCACATGAACTATGGGTATGAAGCGATCGCGATCGGGCGACGTATTTTATTAGAACTATTTCGGACATACCGCACCCTGCTCCTGTGGGTAATCTTTCCAATTTCGATGCTGTTGCTGAATGGTTTTGTCTTAGCAGAAGGCTCTAAAATTACCACTGCCGAATCCTTCAAACTGGCGGCTCCTGCCTCATTAATTGGCTCGGCTCTATTTTTTAGCTGTCTCGGCGGCACGATGTCCACCATCGTTGCCGAGCGCGAAAGTCTGACGATTAAACGCTTATTAATTTCACCAATCAACGGCATTTCCTATTTTTTAGGTATTTTCTTCGCCTACGCGACGATTGGGATTGGACAAACCCTAATTATTTATACAGTTGCAGCTTTTTGGGAAGTCCGCTTTAGCGGCTCGATCGCCCTTGGCGCGTTAGTGATTTTGGCAAGCATTGGTTCCTATGTGGGGATGGGGTTTGTGTTGGCAACTAAATTTGCGCGAAAGGTGGAGGATGTTAATTCCCTCGTTGCAGGTTTTGGCGTGCCGCTATTGATGTTAGGGGGCGCATTTTTTCCCACCACATTTTTATCAAAGGATTTATTGCTGATCACTCAATTCAATCCCGTCTATCACATGAGTGAAGCTTTTACGGCTCTATCAACCGATAGTAAATCTTTAACCAGTCCCGATATGATTATCCATTTGCGATTTCTAGCAGGATTTTTTGTGGTGGCGATCGCCGCAGGTTGGCTTGCCTATAAACGAATGTTAAGACAAGAAAGTCACTTATAAAAACCCAAACAGGATGAGGCGGCGCAAAGCGCCGCCTCATCCTGTTTGGGTTTTGAATAGCCATCGTCGAAGATGGAAAACGTTCGTAAGCATCCAAAAACATTAAAAGAAAGGGCGTACTCAGTACGCCCTTTCTTTTTTCCTGTAAGTTGCTATATTTACACAACCTCTAAATTCTTAATCAATTTCTATGCGCGAACTCTATCCAGCGATCGAGCCATATCATCAAGGATTTCTCAAGGTCTCAGACCTACATACAATTTATTTTGAAGAATCAGGTAATCCTGATGGCAAAGCCGTAATAATTTTGCATGGTGGACCTGGGGGCGGTAGTCAACCGATCTATCGTCAATATTTTGATCCAAATCGATGGAAAATCATCCAGTTTGATCAAAGGGGCTGTGGCAAAAGCACTCCCCATGCTGAACTTGCCGAAAATACCACATGGCACTTAGTTGAAGATATTGAAACCCTGCGGAAATACCTGAAGATCGATCGCTGGGTCGTATCGGGAGGAAGTTGGGGCAGTACCCTCGCCCTTAGCTATAGCGAAACCCATCCCGATTATTGTCAGTCATTGATTTTGCGCGGCATCTTTTTGCTGCGAAAAAAAGAATTAGCTTGGTTTTACCAAGAAGGAGCAGGTTACTTTTTCCCAGATGCGTGGGAAGACTATGTACAGCCTATCCCCGTTGCTGAACGCGACGATATGATCTCGGCTTACTACCGCCGTCTTACCAGTGATGACCATCAGGTGCGATCGCAAGCTGCCCGTGCTTGGTCAATTTGGGAAGCCAGCACTAGTAAATTGATACCTGAACCAGCGTTAATTGATCGGTTTGGGGGAGAGGATTTTGCAGATGCTTTTGCCCGTCTTGAATGCCATTATTTTATGAATAAGGGCTTTTTCACCTCAGAAAATCAACTTCTTCAAAATATCGACCGCATTCGACATATTCCGACCGTAATTGTTCAAGGTCGCTATGATGTGGTTTGTCCCATGTTTACGGCTTGGGAACTCCATCAAGCTTTTCCTGAAGCTGAGTTTATGGTTATCCCCGATGCTGGTCACTCTATGACTGAGATTGGTATTCGCAGCGTTTTACTTGATGCAGGCGATCGCTTTGCCCAGTAGTTGCGTTATTGCGTTATATTTACGCAGATATTTAAAACGCAGATATTTAAAACGCAGATATTTAAAACGCAGATATTTAAAACGCAGATATTTAAAACGCAGATATTTAAAACGTAGCTAGTTGTAACGGGTGATGCTTCAAAACAACTAATGAGTAAAACAAATGGCAGGTAAAAACCAGTTAAAAACTAGCATTAGTATCATTACTCAATTTTATCCACCTGACTATGCAGCGACTGGACAATTTATATACGATTTGGCTGGTGCGCTTGCTCAATCAGGGTTTGATGTGAGCGTGTTTACGGGGATGCCAGGATACGCCTTTCGACAAACAGATGTGAAACACCAAGAGCATAGTAATGGGGTATTTGTGCGGCGGACTGGCTCCATCAATCTGATGTCTAAGCGGATTCGCAATAAACTCGTCAGCAGTATTTTATTTCTGCTCCGATGTGTCATCAAATTTCGTCATAAAAATATTCGTGGTTCCCATTTAGTTTTAACTTCTGCTCCACCATTTTTAGGATTAATTGGTTGGTTTTACCACAAAATTTTCGGTCATACCTATAGCTGCATTATTTACGATATTTATCCTGAGGTGGCGGTGCGCTTGGGAGTGGTTGCCCCCGATCATTGGGTTGTCAAGTTTTGGGAATTTGTAAATATTAAGGTTTGGAATAGAGCCGAATCTTTGATCGTTTTGAGCGAACCGATGAAGCAGCTTTTAGTAGAAAAAAATAAACATCTTGCTGAAAAGATTCATGTCATTCATAGTTGGGCAGATCCTAAGTTTATTTGCCCGATCGCCAAGGCCGACAACTGGTTTGCTAAGCAATATGATTTAGATAATTGTTTTGTTGTTCTGTATTCAGGCAATTTGGGGCGTTGTCACGACAGCCGCACAATTTTGAAATGTGTGCAATTACTGCGCGATCGCGCTGATATTAAATTTGTATTTATTGGCAATGGGGTGGGTTCTCAGATCATTAAAACAGCGATCGCAGCCGATGATTTAACCAACGTGCTGCAATTACCCTACCAAGATCGTGAAGTATTACCCTTTTCTTTGACCGCCTGCGATCTTTCTCTAGTGAGCATTTTGCCGAATGTCGGCGATACGATCGCCCCATCAAAAATCTATGGCATCTTAGCGGCTGAGCGTCCTGTCGCGGTAATCTGTCCTCAAGATAGCTATTTACGCGAAATGGTCGATCAAGGAGATTGCGGTAGTTGCTTTGATAATGGTGACTTTCAAGGTTTAGCAAATTACATCCTGCGACTCGCCGCAAATCCATATATCAAGGAGCGACTTGGCAAAAATGCGCGTAAATTACTAAAGAGTCATTACACAATGGATCAAGCTATTCCCCAATATATTGAGGCTTTAGGGCTAAAGGATCGTTTTGTGTCTAGCCAACCAAGAACTCAAGTTCTTGGCTCAAAGCTAAAGTCAGTTAAAATTGATCAAAACCGAAAAAAATAAGTAGCGGCGCTTCGCGCCGCCACTCATTTTCCCTAAGCAAAACTTACATTACTCTTAACCCGTTAAAACGGGTTTTAGCTTTCAGCCATGAGATTGATCTCATGGCTTATCTGGGAATGAAGGCTTGTTCGATGTAACCGTGTAAACAAAATTGCGATTCATGGTGAGAGTGCCTAACTAGAGCCACGTCAAATCGACAAGCAAGTTTTTCTAGCTCTGGATGTTCACTTAAAAACAAGGAAGCGGCTTTAATCAGTTTTATCTGTTTTTGAGGAGTAATTGCTAAAACTCCATCCCCATCCCAATTCTGATTGTTTCTAGTTTTAACCTCAACAAATAGTAACCATTGCCGATCGCAAGCAATCAAATCTAATTCTCCCCACCGACAGCGCCATTGCGTCTCTAAAATTTTCCAGCCATTCGCCTCTAGAAGTTGTGCTACTAAACTCTCTCCGCGATCGCCTACTGCTTTTGCCATAAACTTAATCTTGATCCCCAGTTAGGGACGCACAATAAAATAAAGAACCAATTATGTGTGGCGCGGCGAAGCCGCGTCACACATAATCTAGTTTGCAAGACTCTTATCATAAAGATTATGAACACTAAAGCTTTTATCCCTCGTAATTTTGTCCGCAATTTCATATTTAAAGCCATCAACCTGTTGCTATGCCTAACTCTGATTGGAGTCGGGGTATTAGGAGCTAAACCTGTGATGGCTGATGTCTATGTGAAAGCCTTTTTGGAAGGTGCAGATTTTTCTGGGCGATCGCTCCAAGGATTTCAGTTTAATGAATCAGATTTACGCAATACTTCGTTTGTAAATGCAGATGCTCACGGAGTTAGTTTTTTTGCCGCTAATATGAAGGAATCCAACCTGACGGGAGCAAACCTCAGCTATAGTACGCTAGACAATGCACGTCTCGATAAGGCGAACTTAACTAATGCCGTGATTGAAGGTTCTTTTGCCTATGGTACATCCTTTAACAATGTGATCATTGAAGGCGCTGATTTTACCGATGTTGATCTCAGACCATCGACCCGCCAAAAGCTTTGTCAAGTGGCAAAAGGGAAAAATCCTACGACGGGCAGGCTTACCCGTGAAACCCTTGAATGTGACTAAGTATAATTATTTGGATAATTATTTGGATAATTATTTGAATAATTATTCATTGATTATTTATAATTATTAAGCTAGTCTTTTACTGCCCTAACTAAAACCAAAATTAAAATTAAAATTAAGAGTTTACTAGGATTAATTTATCTTGCCTTAGAGGGTATGATGCTCATTGTGCATAGCATCATAATCTCTGATAATTACTCTGAATCAATAGCTTAACTATTAAAAATACTTAACATTGTTGTTGCTAATATTTGTTCTGAGGATCGCTCTGCCTATCAGTATATGCAGTTAAATGAAACTTCCAATGATCTATCGAGTGGCAGACTACTCCAAAGAAGCTTATTGCCACAAAGCTTGCCTGTTTATCCTGGGTTAGATATTGCTGCGGAAGTTTGGACGGCCGTCGATCTTGGTGGTGACTATTATCAATTTTTAGAGCAATCAGGGACATTAGCGATCGCGATCGCCGACTCTTCAGGTAAATCTGTGGCGGGGGCGATTCATGCGGCTTTGTTTAAAGGTCAGCTTGATGCCTATGGACAGCAAGGACGGCTCCAAAACCCTTCCTCCATGCTGAATTCTCTAAATCAATTACTGTGCAAAAGTGGTACTGATGATGCGATCGCCTTTTGCTATGGGGCGTTGGATCTAGTTAACTATGAATTGCATTTAGGTAATGCTGGTATCCCTGGGCCCTTGATTTATCGCGCCGCAACCAATACTTGCGAAGAGGTCGTTAACCCCGCGATCGCCCTTGGGCGTTTTGATAGTGCTGTCTATAGAGCCATATCGCGATCGCTTAATGAAGGGGATATTGCCATCTTTTTCAGTGATGGCTTATTTGAGCAAGCAAGTCCAGACGGCGAAGAGTTCGGCAGATCTAATGGGGATGTGATCTCACCACTCCGCCAAACTGTCATTGAACTAGCACAACATTCAGCCAAAGAAATCCTCAATGGTTTAAAAACAGCCCTTGATGCTTTCTCACATCAAGAATTTCCCGATGATGATGTCTCGATAGTCGTCGTTAAAATCAATCAAAAAGTTCATTTCTCAGAACTCCGCAACTGTCCCTATGTCGAAGCGTTACAAGCATGGGAGCGTTCTGAAGAAACGGACGAGTCATCATTATTACGAGGTACTCGTCTTGCGGAAGCTTTAGCTTGGGCAGAAACCCAATCTGATTTATCACGGATAGATCGCAATTTTTTAGAAGCGTCAGCAAGGGTTAACGATCGCGAACAATTGATGTTAGCGCGGGCTGCCGATGCCGATCGCCTCGAAAAGTTAAGCCAAGAACTAGAGAAAAGCCTTGATGCTGAACGTCGTCAGCGTGTCATTGCCGAGATGGGCGAGATCAATGAAAAAATTGTGGCTCTAACCATTTCATCAGAGGCGCTCTACCTGTCCAACAATCATATTGAAGCAATGATTGCAGGCGTAATTGGCGGCGTGCAGCTAAAACGCCTGACCACTCAAGTTGATGAAAGTACCCTTGAAAACCTTAGGGCCAATACCCAAATCCGAGCGATTACCGCCCTAGAGCAAGTTGTCTACGGAACCCATGAATTTAATCGCCTCGAAGGGCATGGATTTTGGGTGAATAAAGTTTGCTACTCCCGCGATGGTCAATTTATTGCTTCGGCAAGTAGCGATCGCACCATTAAAATTTGGAATGTTTCAGGGGTTTTATTGCAAACCTTAATGGGGCATACCAACTGGGTAACTAGCGTTGCCTTCAGCCCTGACGGTAACTTGTTGGTGTCAGGTAGTCGCGATAACATGGTCAAGATTTGGCAGCGCAACCCTCCCACAGGTGAGTTTGCCCCACAACCGATCGCCACACTGCGCGGACATGAAGGACCAGTACTGGATGTATGTTTTAGTAACGATGGCGAAATAATCGCCTCGGCAAGCGAAGATACTACGGTCAGACTTTGGAAGAGTGACGGCACGGTAATTCGGACTTTGCGAGGAGGTCATGATCGCTGGGTAACTTGTGTTGCTTTTCATCCCAATGGTAAGTCCTTAGTTTCAGGGAGCGCCGATCGCAATCTGATTATTTGGAACATTCAGGGCGTACCGATTCGACATTTACGCGGACATGATAGTTTTGTGGAAAGTGTCGCCTATGCTCCCAATGGTTTGGCGCTCGTCTCTGGTAGCCGCGATCGCACGGTCAAAATGTGGGGATCAGATGGCATTTTAATCAAAACCTTTTATGGACATTCCGACAAAGTTTGGAGTGTTGCTTTTAATAATGACAATCACACCATTGCCTCCAGTGGATTTGACCGCACGATTCGGGGTTGGGATATAGAACAGGGCTTGATCTACACATTTCAAGGACATGGTGATGTGGTGCATAGCATCGCCTTCAGTCCCGATGGCAAAACTATTGCTTCAGCCAGTAGAGATACCACAGTCAAACTTTGGACAATTCGCGGGACACCACTGAGGACATTAATGGGGCATACAGAGGAAGTTTTTTCCGTCGCGGTTAGTCCTAATGCCAAATTCCTCGCCTCTGGCTGTAAAGATAAAACTATTAATCTCTGGAACGCTAATGGAACTCTCGAAGCAATTCTAGAAGGTCATAATGACAAGGTGAATTGTGTGACCTTTAGCCCTGATAGTTCCACCATTCTCACCGCAGGAGCCGATGCCAGTATCAAGATGTGGCGCATCGATGGAACCTTGATCGACACCATTAGCGCCCATCGCGCCGAAATTTATAGCGTTGTCTATCGTTGTGATGGTCAAGTTTTTGCCTCCTGTAGTGCCGATGGTACTGTTAGGGTTTGGAGTGCTGATGGCAAATGGCTGCAAACTTTAACGGGACACGCAGCAGAAGTTTACAGCATTGATTTCAGTCCCGATGGCAGTATGCTTGCCTCCGCCAGCAAAGATAAACTGATTAATCTTTGGAGTTGGGATGGCACTTTGCTCAAAACCTTAGATGGACATAGCGCTGAAGTCTATACAGTTAGCTTTAATCCTAACGGCAAGATGATTGCCAGTGGCAGTATGGATCAAAGCGTCAAACTTTGGAGCATTGAAGGGAACTTGATTAAAACTCTGAATGGACATAGTGCGGAAGTCACAAGTGTCTGTTTCAGCCCCGATGGTAAGTCCATCGTTTCTGCGAGCGAAGATTCTACAATTCAATTTTGGAGTGGTGAGGGTACACTTTTGCGAACCTTCAATGGTCATCAAGGCCCTGTGAGAAGTGTGTGCTTTAGTCCCAATGGCAAAATTTTGGTGTCAACGGGTGAAGATCGGAAAATCATCATGTGGAATCTTGATCTCGAAAACCTATTGATGCGTGGTTGTCAGTGGTTACAGGAATATTTAAGAACGAATATTAATGTTTCTGAAGAGGATAAACGCACCTGTTTAGGCGGCTGCGGCTGGCTCTATAAATATCTTAAATCCACTCCCCCTTCCTAATGTTGGCAATTCCCTTAGCATGGCTACAACTCACTTATCAAAAGGGACGCTTAACGATCGCGATCGCGGGGATCATGTTTGCGGTGATCTTGATCGCTATGCAGTTAGGTTTTCAGACGGCTCTGTTTAAAAGTGCGGTACTCCTGCACGCTAACCTGAGGACTGATTTAGTGCTAATTCATCCTAGCTCTAACAATTTGTTAAATCTCAAAGAATTTTCGCGGCGACGACTCTATCAGGCGGGTGGTTTTATAGGTGTAAAGTCAATTTATCCCGTATATGTTGCTTTAGCTGTATGGAATGCTCCTGAAATTGGTGTAAAGGAAGATATTCTTACGGTCGGTGTTTCTCCTCAAGCCAATCCGTTTCTATTTCCAAATATCACTGATTCTAAATTAGTTTGTGTTTGATAAAAGTACCGATACCTCTACCATTAAGGGAAGAAGCAATCAGAAGATTTCGGAGCCAGTGGTTATGGTAAGAAAAGCCATTGAGGTCTCTAAAAGGAGA
>Ga0316612_1000198_pt1 | contig 22390 bp, 14 predicted proteins | sample MIS2016226_MG_FD_207676 | JGI IMG/M metagenome (GOLD analysis project Ga0316612, IMG submission 207676) | Microbial mat bacterial communities from Middle Island sinkhole, Lake Huron, Michigan, United States - MIS.2016.226 | ecosystem: Environmental > Aquatic > Freshwater > Lake > Sediment... | reverse complement strand
GTTTATTCATTTCTTGTACTTGCTCGGGAGTAAATCCAAACTTTGCAGCGTTGTCAATTAATTGCTGTTTGTATTTTGTGCCACCACGTTGGTAGTGTTTTTTTAATCCCTCGCTACGGTTGTTTCCCTGTATCACTTCGCCTCTTGTATTGACAACTGGCGCACCACTATAAGCATTACTATTTTCTCCTGCTTCGTCAAGTTTTGGGTTGTCGGCAATTTTATCAGATGCTACTTGGCTTGATTGGTCTTTACGGTTTTTTGGCTGTGCTTCGGGAATAAAAAAGCTTGGGTTTCTTTTGCTGTTTAAGTGTGCTGGTTGCAAAGTTTCTTCCTCGACTAACGCATACTCAAACTCTTGCTCTACGTTGTCGGCAAATTTTAATGTTCCTGTACTTCCTGTTGGCGTGTCTGTTGCTTCTTCTTGCCTTGTGTATGTTGTTCCGTCTTTGGTATATTTTCCGTCTTTTCGTCTTTGCTCGGCTTCGCCTGAAAGTAAATTATCAAACTCAGCTTCTACATCGGTGGTGTCGGTTTCATCTTTTAACCAACTGCGGTTATTTTTTTGAAGTTTATCTACTTTGTTTTTTTGGTTATCATAAATATCTTGCTCCAACTTTGTTAATGGTTGGTTGTTTTCATTTTTGTAAGCAATATTCAAAAGTCTGTCTTCTGAAACTTTGTTGTTGTCTATAAAGTTTAGATACTCGTCATTGGTCAATTCTGGCAAATTGGCTGTTTTATTTTGCTTTGTAGCGGTTGTTTTTTTATTTATAGCTTCTTTGTTTTTGTCGGCTATTTTTTGCTCTCTATTACTTAACTTTTCGTTGTTGCTTAACTTGGTAGCAATATCGGTTAATCGTTCATCAGAAACGTTGTCGTTTTGTATTGCTTCTAAAAATTCATCGTTTGTGAGTTCGCCTAATGGTTCTTTTGAAGTATCATTATTTTGGGTTGAGGTATCATCATTGGTACCGTCCAAATCGTTTAGCAATTCTTCATCAGTTGGTTCTGTTGTTACTACATCTTCTACTGGGGTTGCTTCTTCAATTAATTTACCTTTGTTTTTTATTTGGTTTAATAAGCTATCTTCATCAAATGACATAGGGTATAAATCTCCTTTTTCATCTGTTAAACTTGTTCCATCATACTTGTATATGTTGCCATTATACTCGTATGTTCCGCTTTTTAAATCGTCTTGCGGTTGGGTTTCGGGAGTGGGAGCGGTTTGTGCTTTTGCGTTTTCTTGTTCTTCAAAAAGTCTTAGTTCTTCGGAATTAGAAACTACATTATACCTAGCGTTTGGCTCTCTGTCTTTCTCTGCTGGAATGTCTTTTTCATATCGTACCCAAACATCAGTATATCCTTTGTCTTCTGTATTTGTATTTTCTGTTTGTGTTTGGTTTGTTGTTTCAGATGAAGTAGTATTATTTGTTTGGCTTAAATCTTGTTGGTTTATAGATTGTATATTTCTTCTTACTTCTGGAATGGTTGAAAACTCGCCTTTTAAAGTGGCGTTTCTGTCTTTTTCTAATTGGTTAAATTCATTGTTGTACTCTGTTGTGAGTAGTTGTTTCTGCTCTTTGGAAATATTTGAGTTTTTGAGTTTTTCAAACTTTTGTTTTAACTCGTCTTGTTTTACATTTATATTTACTAAAAACTGATTTTCTTCTTTGGAAAACGTTTTGCCTTTTTTGGCATTTTTAACTACAATTTCAAATGATTGTTCGGTTAAATCATTCATTTGTTTGTAAATAATATCTTTGTCTTCTTTGGTAAGGTTTGGATTGTTTTTTAGTTCTTCACTTAAAATATCGATTTTGGAAAGTATGTTTTTTGTTTCTTGTATATCTTTACTTTCAGAATACAAATGTGCTTTTTGTGCCATTGCTCCCCAAACTCCTCCAAACAAACTCATTCCTCCACCCATTAAAGCACCACCAACGGTGCTTTCAAAACGGTTTTCATTGGCTTGTTGTGTTGATATATCTTTTCCAGCAATATATCTGTCTGCTCCAATTTGTGCTTCAGCTGTTAAATATTCTGTACCTCCTTCAATGAATGTGTTTAATCCTAGTTCTTTTGCGAAACGTACATTTTCTTTTACTGAACCCTCAAAAATTAATCTACGTGAAGTAGTTGATGCTCTTGCTATTGATTGCTCTATTCTTTTGATAATTGGAATTGTACCTATTCTTTCAAAACCAGCTTCTGCGGCACCATATATAATTGAAGTTGCTAGTTTTTGTCCGAATGTAGTTTTTTTAACTCCTGGTCGCATTTCTTCAACTTCCATATTTCTAAATTGGTCGCCTGCAGATGATGTTCCCATTAAAACAGGGGCTAATTCTGGAGCAAATACCATTGCTACTACTTGTGGAATAAATTCAGAAGTTAATTGTGCTGTATAAGAACCTAAATCAGAAAAGCTATTGATGTCTTTTGCTTTGTAGTGTACAAATTGTTCTTTTTTATTTCTAGCATCATCTAAAAGACTATTTGAAACATCTTTCATTACGTCTTTAGTGCCTGTAGCATCTGCAATGGCTGTTAATGGTGAAATATTAAATTTTACACCTGTTTTCTCTTTAATGTAATCTTCTGTTTCTTTAGCTATTTTTAATGTACCACCGATAGTCATTTTAACAAACCCAGTTAAGTTTGTTAGGTGTTTTTCGAGGTCGTTGTAATTGTATTTAAAAACATCAAGCATTTCTCCGCTTGTTTTTACTTCGTCAAGTAGGCTTTTATAATCGTTGCTAATTAAATCAATATTTTCAGCTGATTGTTTTGCTGTATCTAAAAGTCCGTTATATTTATCGGCTATCTCTTGTGTTATTTGGCTTTTTGGTAGCTTTTTTACTTCTTCATCGTACTTTTTAAAATCGTCAATGGTGCTATTTAAAGCTTGTATTGTTGCTATTTTAATTTTTAGCTTTTCATTTTTTCTTATGTTATGTAAAGATAGTTTTTTAAAAACACCCTCTTGATCATAACCTTCAGGCAGAACTTCATCCATTGCTTTTTCTAGCTGTGATATCTTATCTTTTTTTACAAAGATTTCCCTTGCTCTTTTTAGAACTTCATCATCTGAAATAGGCGTTTTGTCTAAGTTGTATTCTCTTTCTTTTTGAAGTTGGGCTTTAGCTGTTTTTTTTTCGTCTTGAAGTGGTTTGTAGTCTGCTATTTTAAAGTAGTCTTTGTCACCTCCAGCAACTTCGTTTATTTTTGACAAAACTGTACCTGCTTTACTATTCCAAGAAGATTTAAGAGCTTGACCTACTGTATTTAAAAAACCTGATTGTTGTTCTTCTTTTTTAAGGTTTTCATTAGCGATATCATCACTTACCCTGTTTGATGCTTCATTAAAAATAGCAACCTCTTTAGAAATGTCTTGGTCTTCGTAAATAGTTTTTTTATCTTTTAATGTTAACTTTCCATTGTTGGTTTCTAAAACCTTTTTTGTTTCATAACCATTTTCAATGTTTTGTTGTCGTTTTAAAGTCTCTTCTCCTTTAGTATAAAAACCTTTTGACTTATCTATTTTATCTGCTTGTAGTTTTTCAGATAAAGATTTTGTGGGTTTTGAAGATGAAGTTCCAACTGTTTTTTCTAAAGTGTTACCTTCAAAATCTTTATTAAAAGACTCTAAACCAATTAATTTATTGAGATTATTCTTTGATAAGTCCGAAGAACCATCTCCCGAATTGGAAACCCCACTTGTTTGAGTTTGGTTTGGATTTTTTTTTTGATAGGTTGGTTTTGTGTCAGCAACTAACGAATAAAACTCTTGTTCAGATTTATCAAATCCATCCAAATTATCTTTCAACGCTTTGTAAACATTACTTTGATATGTTTTGTCTTTCAACGCTGTTTCAAATTCCTGCTCGGTTTTATTAAATCCTTCTAGATTCTCTTTTAAAGCTTTATAAACTTTACTTTGATAAATAGGGTCGATTGAATTTGCTATATTGTTTTCCATAAAAATATATTATAATCCGTAGTCGGTTGCTTTACGTTTTGTTGTTGGTTTTGTTGTTGGTTTTGTTGTTGGTTTTGTTGTTGGTTGTTGTTTCGGCATTCTTGCCTTTATCAAATCATAAAGTTGCTGTCTATTCATTTTTAAATGTGCTGCAACTTTTTCTACTTGCGCAAGTCCTTCAGCAGTAGAACTATCGAAAGTAAACTCTTCTTTAGCTGGTTTTTTTCCACTATAATCTCCTGGTACTTCCTCGTATATAGTACCCGAAATGATAACTTTTCCGTTAGCTTTAGGGTCTATTTTGATGTCTCTAATTTGTTGTTCTACTTTTACATCCTCGTTTTTATTTACAATAGAAAACTTGTTTTCTGCAATATTGACACCAAAAGTAGGTTTGCCATTTTGATTTGATTTTGTTACAAAATCTACATTAGGATCAGGTACTGATTGTATTTTTCCTGTGTCTATTAATTCTTGTGATTTTAGGTTAATTTTTGCCAAACCTTGTTGTAGTTTTGCTTTATCGTTATCTATTTTTGCTTCTATTTGTTTTTTCTTAATTGTGAACATTGCCCGTTTGTCATCCCATTTTTTCTCAATACCATCGGCTAATGCTGGAGATAATCTGTCTGTATAATGTTTAACAATATTTTCTTGAATGGTTGGGTCAAGCATGTCTTTAGGTTTGTAGCCTAATTCAGCAGCAAAGGAATAGCCAATTTCTGTTGGCTTTTCATCTTCAAATAAAGATGTTCTTACATAAGGAATTATATCAGTTTCTTTATCGTAACCTGTGGTTTTGATATATGAATTTGAATTTTCGTCATATACTACGTTTACAGGTATTTTTTGTTTTAATGTTTTTATTGTTTCGGCTGTCCATTTTTCATCATCATATCTTGGCATTAATTTGAAAGGCTTTTCTCCGTTAAGATATTGTTGAGCTGTAACAGGCACTTTTTTTGTTGGGTCATCTGCATCGGGCATCATAAATGCAAAATCTCCTGTTTTTTGGTTGTATATAATTTCTGGGTTTAAAGTACTTTCAAACGCTGCGTCTGCTTCGGGAGTTCTTACATATTCTTTCCCTTTTCCTTTGTTGTATTTTTTTGCATCTTCAATTTCATTACTTGTAATGGTGTTTAATTGAGATGCAAACTGATCCATTTTTTTAAACTTCATCATTGTTTCGATATACTCAGGAGAACCTTGTTTTGTAGATACAAGTTTTTCTACAATAGGATATCTTTGTTCCATAAAAAAACTCATTGCTTTTGCTTTGAATTGGTCAAGATTAGCAACACCTGTAAGGTCAATTTTAGGAGATTCTGACCATTTGTCTATTTGGTCTGCCTTTTCTTTATCAATTCTAAACTGCAACTCATTATCTCGTTGTTTTTGTGCTTGGTCATTTTGTTTTTTTTGCTCGTAGAAGTTTGACCAATGTTGAATGGCTTCTATTGTGCCATTGTCTTTTGGTTTATATTGTTGGTACGCTGTAAAATTACCTGCTTTACTCATTTATTTTAAAGATTATAATCAAAGTTAAATTGATTAGATAGGTTTTGTCTGTTATATCCAATAGGTGTTGGGTTTGGAGTAAACAGACCATTTGCTATAGGTTGAGAATATTGAGTATTTATAGATAATGGTTGAGGTTTCCAACCCATTGTTTCGGGTAATTGCGTGTTTGGTGCTTTGAATTTTCCTGTTGATGGCGGATTATTTTTATTACCTCCAAATTGAGTTCCTAAATACATTGCACCATTTATAGCAGTATTCAATCCCATATTAGCATCTTGTCTAGCAGTATCAATAGCGTTTCCTATACCTGCTAAATCATTGTCTTCTCTTTGCTCTTGCATTTGTTGAACTCTAGTTTGGTCCTTTGCAATAGCATAATTACGCTTCATTACTTGATCATCTAAATTTTGTTGTATAGATCGATTTACATTGTTTTGCTCTGCAATCAATTGAGGAGTTGCTCCAATAATGGCACGAGTACCTGCATTTGCAATTGTATTCATTGATGTAGCCATATTTCTAGAAGCATCTTCACGCATAATATTAGTGCCAATCATTGAGATAGGCATATTTTCATATACGTTTTTAATCTCTTGTCTTTGGTAGGCGTCTAACTCTGCTTGGTGTTGTTTTCTTCTTTTGTTGCCGTCAATGGTGTCGTAGATGCCTTTTGCTACACCTAATCCTCCAATAATTGCTGATGCCGTTCCTACTGCCATAATAATATAAATTAATATAGCAAAAATAATAAAAAATAATATTAAAATATTATTTTCTAACAAAAATCATCTCTGTAGTGTTTTGGCTGCCAATAATAAAACCACTATTTGTGAAGTGTTTAATTAGGTTTTGGTTTTTTACAGAAGTGAAAATGTATTTTTTATTAGAAGTTAAGGCTAATTGATTTATTAAAAATTCGATAGACTGTCTTCGTAAATCTTTGTTTTTAACATCAAAATTAGAAACGATAAACTCCAACCAAGCCACTTCTGAATTGGTTATGTATATAAATCCAGCACATATTTTTTCGTTGGTGTCTGAGTTTATTACTACAATTCCATCTTTTCCATTGTTTGGCAAAAAGTCAATTGGAGGAGGAGTAAAGCGGTTGTCTTTCCACCATTTAACTAGAAAATTATTATAGTCGTTTTCTGTAAGCTGTCTGTATTGTAGATTAAACATAACTTTTCACGGCATTTGTGTTAATTGCAAATAACTCAATTAGTTGATTGTCATTATTTGTAAGATGAACTTCCATATAATAACCTCTAATATCTGCACCCTCGATTCGTTCATTTTTAGCAGTAAAACAAAATTGATTTATTGTTGGTGTATTAGTAAAACTTCCAATGGTTATAATGTTATTTTGGAAGTCTATATCTGTAATTGTACCTATTTCTAAATTAGGGTTTTGGAATAATTTATCATCAATATTTACGGTTTCTGGTATGTAATTAAAATATATATTATTACCAATTATGTTAGTTATATTCCCAATTCCTTGTGCTGAAATTCCAAAAAATATTTGTCCTACATTATTCTTTCTGATATAAGCATAAAAACGGCTTTCTTTTTTGTTAAACTCGTTGTAATAAATATCTCCCTGTGTAAGATTGGTTTTTAGAATAACATCCCAAGCGTGTGTTCCCTCAATTTCAATAGTTTTAAATATCTTGTCGTTTGTTGGGTCTTCGTTAAAATAAAAGAATAACTTACTAGGAGTTTGCTCTCCATAAAAAGTGTTTGGCACTAGATCATCTTGATTATTATGTAAGTATAGTTGTCCGTTTTTAATACTGAAAAAACGATTGTCTGCACTACACATTCCGTCAGGGCTATAATTCCAAAATGAAGTCCAACCATTATTGTCGTCTGAAAAAGTTATTGTTTTTAATCCGTTTACAAATAAAGTGTATAAATTGTTAAATGTGTCAAACGCTCCAATTTTAACAGTGTTTCTGTGGTTTATGGATAGGTTTCTAAAATGTGTTTGCATTCCATAATTAATTTCAGTAGTACCATCAATAGATAATCTAATAGGAACTCCAAAATAAGTATTAAACCAATAATATCTATAATTATTTTGGGCAAAACTTTCAGGATTAACACCTATTCCGTTGTTTCCTTGATAGGGAGTATATTGTCCTAATACATTTGATGTTTTTGTTATGATAGGTTCTCCAGATGCTGTATAGATAGCTTCTTTACCGAACAATACTTGTCCTGCTTTTTCTTCTTGTATTACTAAAATATCTCCAAGTCTTTTATGTATTAATTGGATGCTGCTATATTGTTTGTCTAATTCTTTAAAGTTTGCTGTAGATAAGTTAAAATTATTTAATCCATTTACATTTGAACTTTCGTTGTAAGGCTCTGACGAGTGAGTTAAATCTGCAAATCTTCTGTTTTCTCTATATTCTTCATCTGATTTTGCGCTAGAAAAAGTATCAATATTTAATGCGTTTTTATTAAAACCATCTTTTATTTTATAACTTTCTACTCCGTTACCTTGTGTATAACAATTAAAAAAATCTAACTCTATTTCAGCTGGTATTAAGTTTGTTTGGTCAGAAAAATTTCCTTTATGAAACCCGTCTTCAATATCAAATGTTTCTTCTGTTTCGTAAAAAATTTGTGTGTCTGTTTGTTTTTCTTCTGTTTCAAAGCAGTAAAAACCGGTTGTTGTTCTTATAACTATAGATGCTCTAACTTGTGCATCTCGACCGCTACCTCCAGAATATAGACCTTTTATTCTCAAATAAAGTTTGCTAGGAGGATCTAATGGATCTAATGGGTCTGCTATTTGAAATATTGGATTAGCATATTGATTGGATGGATTAGGAACAATATTTCCCCTTACTAAAGATAGGTTTGGTCTGTAATTTTTTAATTCATTAGAAGGTGTTGTGTATAAATAATGATTTTTATCAATAAAATTTTCATTAAACCAATCCTCTAAAGTTTCGTAGTCTTCAGAAGCATAATACTCTTTTTCATAAAAAGCGTTTGAATATCCAGAATTATAAAGTCTAGAACTATTTATTGTAATTTTTATTGAACTTCCTTGTGGTATTGGTAATTCTGTAATTGTAGTGCCATCAATTGATGTAAATAAATCTAAATACCAAACAGGAAATCCGCTACTACGTTTATCTCCAAAACTATTTTGATATATTTTGTAATCAGCAATATCCATAGAAAAGCCATTTGGTCTTATTTTCATATATAATCCTGCTTCAATGTTTATTTGTACTCCATTTTGGTCAAGAATTGTTAAGAAGTTTTTTTCTTGTTCTCTTATATCTAACACCTTAATCTTTATAGTTTCACTTTTTGGTTCGGGTGCTTTTTTAACAATTAGCGTGTCGTTTTTTTGTACTTTGTCTTTGGTATCTCCTTCAAGCTTACACCACACATAAAAGTTGTCTTCGTCATTATAAAACTCATTTATGTATATGTTTTCATAAATAAGAGGAAGTGTTTTTACTACTATTTTATATCTATCAGCAAAAGAGGGAGGTTTTTGTGTTGGCGGTATTGTGATTTTTAATTTATTTTGTTTTGTAGAAAAAGATTGAGGTATGTAAATTGTATTGATTAAAGATGTTAGAGTAGTTGTTTTTCTACCAAACTCATCTAAATAAATAATGCCTATTTCATAATCTCTGTTTGATTTGCAACTAGAAGAACCTTGAGATATTGAAAATTCAGCTGTGTTTGTGTCTTCAATGTCTGAAAATTTGAAATTAACAATATGAGTTGTTAAATCTATTGTGTTTTCAAGTATAGCTGGAATTGGTTGTATTCCTATATTTGGACTGTTGAAGTTAAAATTTAATCTAGGTTCTGATATTATTTGCTGATTAGCAGGTATTGTATATTGCCAATTTGAAACAAAATTATAATTTACAGAGTCTAAAAATTCTTGAAACTCATCTGAATTATACATTTCTTCTAATGAAGTATAATTTTTTTGTAAAAAAAAGAAAAATGTACCTTCCCAAGTATCTGAAAAATCAACACTTACATCATCTTTTTGTAACAAGTTTAAACTTAAAATAAATCTTCCATTATCTGTGAGTTGGATATTTGTAGGGTTTGATATGAGCATAGGAAAAAATGGAAACTCAACTGTAAAAGGCTCATTAACATCTAATTCAGTGCTTGTAAAATCAACAGTATAATCTATCTTTACTTTATCTCCATTACTATCTATTAAATTATAGTTTTCAAGGTAATTGCCAAATATTAAAAAATTATCCAATAAAGTTTGTGCCTTTGCTTTTCTAGGCACATTATCGAATGTTCTGTATAATTCTTTTTCAGGAAGACTTGAATAAGTTTTGTTATTTGAAAACACAAAATCTTTAGTTTCGTTGTCGTTCCATCCTAAAATTTCTTTGTTAAATTTTTCTATTCTATACAAAGTATTTGAGTTTGAATATTTAAAAACAATTTCTATATCTGAAACTTGTCTTGCGCCTGTATTAAATTCAATTGTAATTGCATTAAAAGAATTAACCATTCCGTTATTCTCAAGCGTAAAGAAATCTAATTCAAATTTTTTAGGTGTAAACTTATAATTTGTAGCAGAAGATAACGCACTATATTCTCCATCTAAAAACTTATAGCGATAAAAGAATGTTAAAAATTTTTCTTCAATATTATTTGCTGGTTCGTTTATTGTAGTAGGTGTAACAACAGGTGCTTTTCTTGGTGGTGCTTTTATTAAATAAATATCTTCTTTTGAAAATTGATTTGGTAACCAACTTTTTGCTCTTTCAATATTGATACAACATGGTTCTATGTTGTTGTCTGTCCATAATATTAATTCTTCATTTTCTTCTTCTGTTTTTAGAATATCTATACCTGTAATTAAAAAGTTTTCGTCAAGATCGAGTACTCTTGTTCCTGGTGGTCTTGTATCTGTTAATACAGAAGTTAGAGTTTGGGTGTTTATATTATATTCAAGCATATAGCAACCTATATCATCTTTTAACAACCAATATATTCTGTTTTTAGCTTCATATACTAGCGGTTTAGGAGTTATATTATAGACTGTTCCGGTAAATGTAAATTCAGTAAGTATTTTATTTGACAAAACATTTTTAGCAGTACCTATGTTTTCAGAACTTTCAGAATTAATAACTGTAATATTTTCAGCGTGACGATATTCTCCTTGTGGGAGTAAACGCTCGTCTGCGTCTTTATTCATCTTGCCAGATGTGAATATTTTTTTAAGTTGTGGCATTGTGTTTACGTTTCTTTTATTTCTATTTCTAAAATACGTTTCATTAAGTTTTTTTTCTTGATGTACTCTTTTGTTCTAAATCCTTTGCAGTCTTCTATTACTTTTATACCATTTTCAAAGTAAACAAAATCAGCTATGTATTTTAATTCTCGTCTTGCGCAAACTTCTTTTCCTTTAATATTAGTCACATATTGAGCAGGAGCTAAAACAAATGACACTTGTTCTTGTAGCTCTGAAATTTGTCCTTTTTTACTTAAAACTTTCAAAACAACAGCTCTTTTGCTTTCTTTTTTAGAATCGTAACCGTTTGTCTTTGTGTTGCTATATTTTGATTTTTTAAACATTTATCACATCTTTAAATTGTGAAAACCCTAATTGATATGGAGGTAAGTAATTAAGGTTTGATTCCTTTTTTATATTTCTAAAATCTTGTAATTCAATTATTTTTTTATATACTTGTCCTGATTCTTTGTCAATTGCTATCAGTTCTACTTTTGTATTGCTTGGTAGCATAGAAAATGATTCTTTTTTAACTGCCATTATCTAATCATTTTAGCAACCGTGTAAAGATTAAAATCTAATCTATCTAATTTAGCTTGATGTAGGTATGTTTTATATTCATTTCTTGCACGTTGTTTTTCATTGGCTGGTACATTTCTTCTATATCCAACAATCTCTTGATAGACATACTTAATTAAAACTTCTTTTAAGTCTTTGTGTATCAATATTGGTTTCAATCCTTTTTCTAGTAATTCTTCATCTGATAGTCCCCAAGCAAATAAACCATCTGAATAATATTCTAATACAACTGACTTGCCTTGTAAATCTGAACCAAACGAAATTCTGCCTTGTAGGTCATTAAAAATGGCTTGTCCTTTAGTTTGCATTTTGTTTGTAGAGTTGTTTTCAACTTTATAACATTTGCTATCATTGGTAGGGTTTGAAGTATGGTTTCTTATTATATTTCCATCATTATCAAAAAGTATTTCTCCTGCACTATTTTGACTAATTGTTAATGCAGTATTTATGCCTTTGTTTATAAAAATTGGGTATAACTTATCTTCATGAACTACACTTAGACTAATCCAATTAACATAGTCTTGAGGGTAAGGAAATAGTAAGTCATTAGGAACTACAAACTCAAAAGCATTAATTTGTTTTCTTACTTCTCTTTGTAAAAGTTTTACACCTTGCCTTGTTGTGTTTACAAATTGGCTTCTTCGAGTGTTATGAATATAACTATCATTATCAGCAGATAATATTTCTAATTCAGATATAAAATCATTAAAAGAAAACCATTGATAACTCCCTAAATTATTTTCGTCTTGATAATATTCTTGTTCTGTTTGAAGTGCCATTTTGTAATAATATTAAGAAGTTAACTCTTGTTGTGTATTTCCTTGCTCTGTTTGAGATGCAATTGCAGTAATATCATTTTCTTTAAGGTTAATTCCGAAGCGTTTTAAAACTTTTACTACTAGAGTGTCTTCTTCACTTGGATGTGCATCTGCATCACGAAAGTTAGGATGCGATGGATTAAAAAACTCGTTTGAATTAATTATTTCGTAAGTCCAATTTGGGGTTATTGGTTTACGAATGAATGATATTTTTATGTTTTGTGATGTAGCAATAGGGTATGTTTCAATTATGTTTCCAAACTTTATTGATATAGGTCTATTGGTAGTCGCTATTGGTTTTAATGTTCTAAATTCAGAATAGTTAGAACATTGTTCAAATACTGTATTATTATCTGTTTCAATTAAATCAATATAAACATATTCTGGTGGTAATGCTATTGATCCATTAGTATCTGATGTTGTAGATTGATAATCTAAATAATGGTTAAGTATTTCTCTATGTTTTTCCGCAAGATTTTCTAAACCACTGCCTAACATTCCTCTGTTGGCTCTATTTTGGTGTTGGTTAATAAGTGATATAAGCTCGTTCTGTCTTTCTTGAATAGCATCGTGTAGAAATAAGTTAAATTCAGATGGAGTAACATTTCCTCTTACTTCTGTATTTACAAAGGTCTTTACTTTTTTATATATTCTGTCTATCAGCATTTTTAATATAAATTAATATAGCAAAAATAATATAAAAATAATATAAAATATGCTATAATAATAAAAAAAGAGAGGTTTCTTAAATAAGAAACCTCTCTAACAACAATAACCAATCTAAACGAAATAAGCGTGAAATTATTCAAGCAGTTTTTTTGACAGCCAATCAATATCGTTTTTCTTATTAATAGGAGGAATATTCCCAAATTTATCTTCGTATTCTTTTTGTAGTTTTTCAAGATTATTACTACCTTCTTTTGTTGTTGGATCGGTATTTATAACGTCTTTATCTTCTAATTTAAGAGATAAAGATTGTAGTGTAGTTTCGTTTTTAGCTTGTGATAAAAACAATCCTAATTCGTCAATAGGTTTTTGACCTACTGCTAAAGTAAGTATCGGTTCGTTTGTTTTTGCCCATAAAACTGCTGTTTTAGTTGGGTTTATTCGTATGATTCCTTTTGAAAGTGCCAATGCAACTACTTTTTTGTATTTCCATTCACCCTCTTCAGAATATACATCAACAATGATTTTTGGATCTGAAATTGCTTTTTGTTTTACTAAAGCTTCCAATTCTTTTTCGTTTTTCAATAACGCACCATCACCAAATACTAATAAACCAACTGTTTTAATATCAAGAGTTTTGCCTTGTAAACAAAGAACCGCTTGAGTGATTAAATCTGCTTTATCAATTAGTTTTTGAGAATCTGCATCTTTATCCACTAATGAATATTTTACACCAAACCACGGATGTGTTTTTAAATAATCAATTAAGATTTTATTACTTGAATCAACAGATAATGTTCCGTTGAAAAATATAATTTCTTCTTTCTTGTAGTTTTTTAAAATATCGCCTTGTTTTTCTAATTCTTGTCGCCAGATTGTATTTGAACCTGGAATATAAACTATGTTTTGTTTATAGCCAGTTTCTTTGTTTTCTACTAACACACTTCTTTGAGCGAGTGTCCAAGTTTCAGGAAATCGGTTGTTTAAAAGATAAAAAACTGTTTTTTTTGAATTTTGACTCATGTTGTTATAAATTATAAAAGCGAGGGTAAATACGCCCTCGCTTTTTTGTTTAAATATTAATAAAAAATTCCTCTACGAACAACCGTAAAAGCATTTGCTCCTACAATTTGTTGTGTTTGCTCTGTCTTAAAGTCCGCAGTTGTTACGTCTTTATTCCCATCTTGTTTGTCGGCATAATTATCTCCTTTGATAATTACACTTCTCAAACGATTTGTAGCACCATAAGCTCTGTGCTTTACACAGATATAAGGAACACTTGTAGATGAGCCATCAATAGTAGCATAAGTGCTTCCTCCAGGAATAATTATACAACCCACTCCAGAAGTTAATGCTTTTTCGGTACCTAACAATGTTGGGTCGTTTAAAATTTCAAGCTCTTGGAAGTAGAATGTAATGCCATCAATGGTAATGTCATTGAAACCTAAAGCAATAGAATTACCACGTTTGTTGTTAAACATTCCGTAGTTTGCTCCCGCAGCATAATGTGCATTTACACCAGCACACATTTCACGGAATTTGGTCATTTGTTTGTAATCTCCCCAACAAGTAAATTCTTTTACCATTACTCCTTGTTGTTTCATTCTCCAAATGATAGCTACTAAGTCGTCAATAGTTTCAATATATTCGTTGGCAATATTACCTCTGTCTTCTATAGTTGGCACCAAACCATTCATACCTCTATTTTCACCTGTTGCTTTTCTTCGGTGCATAAGGTGTGTAAATTCAACTTTATTGTCAAATAAAATAGAAGTGCTGTCCATTTCTAATGAATACCACAATTTACCCGCTGGAGTATCTAGCCAAGAAATGTGTGCCATATCAGAATTATTCACAACATAATGTTCTTTAATAATATGTGAATAATTTTTGTAGTATTTAGGCTCCCATGTTCTACCTTCATTAAATCCATCTGTTCCTTTACCAAATGAATTAGAAAAGTCAACTACAATATCAACCGTTCCAAGAACATTAAAAGGAACTGCTGGCGCAGCATCATTAGTAGCAATAAACGAAGTGTTTGATAATATTTCAGTTACAGTTGCTTGATATTCAGAAGTCCCATCAAAAATCAAAATAGTGTCGTTTACTCTAACATTGTGTTTAGGTTGTGTTGCAGTTGCAGTAAAAGTAAAAGTATTACCAGTAATAGTAACATCTTTAAGTTTATTGTGCAATCTGCCTAATTCCGCATGTTGAGTGCTGTCTGCAGCATAAGTGCTTTTTTTAGCCATCAATTGGATAAACTTAAAAAGTTTACCTCTACCGTTTGCAAAGTGTAACTTCGCCATTAAATCTGGTTGATACACCATAGCATAGTTGTATGGGTCAATCCAGTTGTTGGAGCCAGGAATTAATCCTCCTGGTTGGTCTATTACAGACGCTCCTGTTAAGTTGTTTAATAATAAGTCAAAAGCCATTTTTTCTAAATTTAAGGGTTAAACTACATCAACCTGCAAAGTACCTGGCGCACGATATGTGGTGGATTGTTTTTGCGGTTGCGGATTTGTTTCTTGTTTAAAGTGTGTGCTTTGAAAATTTGCGTTATACTCTTGCTTCAATAAGTTTTCGGTGCGTATAGCCACCGCTTTATGAACAAGTGCATTAAGCATTTTTTGTCTAGCTTGAGGGTTTAACCATAAAATACTTTCTGAAAATTCTTTATCGTTAAACACACCATCTTTATCTCGAAACATTTTATCAACTTCAACATTTACATTTTTAGTTGTAGATAACATTAACTGCTTATCTTGTTCTGTCAATGAATATGAAATTGGCATTATTTCTTTACTTCCGTTATTGTCGAACTCAATTTCAAAAGCAGATTCTTTTATTTCTGAAATTGCTTTGTCAATTCTTGCAACGTATTCCTCTTGTGATTTTTGTAGGTTTTCGTAAACTGATTTTTCAATTTTAAAACCATTTTCTATCTCAATTAATTCTTCTTTTGGCTGGATTTCATTTTCTTTTGATTTTAAAAATGATTCTCTAAAATCTCCAATAAATTTTTCTAAATCAACTTCATCATATTCATCTAAAACAACATCTTCATCTGTTAATACAATTCCTGTTTTCTTTTCAAGATAGGCATCAACATTTTCCTTTGTTATTTTACCATTGTTCTCTCTAATTGCTTTTTCTCTAGCAATATCTAAAACACTTAATGAAGTAATATCAAAGTTTTTTTCTTTTTGAAACTGCTCAAAAGTTAACTCTTTGTTTTCTTTTTTAGCAAGAGCATATTCTTTTACATCATTTGGCAAATCGTCTAAAATATTTGCTTGTGGTTTTTCTTCAACAACAAGTTCTTCTTTTGGTACTTCTTGAGTTTGTTGTGTTTCTGTTTCAGCAACAACCTTTTCTTCTGAAATATTTTGTTCAGTAGCAATAGGCGTTTCTGTAGAAGTAGCTTCTTGTGTTGTTTCTTCTACTACTTTTTCGAATTCTTGAAAGTCTGCTTCCATTTATAATATAATTAAATAATGCAAATATAATAAAAAATAATATAATTGTAATGTTTTATTGTTAATATGCAAACACCCAATGAAAAGGTGCTAATCCATCTCCATTAACTGATTTCCAAACATAAACACCTTCTGAACTTAACCCATTAGAATCAGTCTGATACACGTGTGTACCTGTTTTACTTGGAACAAATGACACATTAGTTCTTTGCGCATGAGTTACTCTAGGAAATGGTATAGAACCTTTTGGTGAACCAGCGTCAAAAAATACTTCAAATTTTTCAGTCATATCAGAAGTATCAAGGTTGTTTTTACCTACAGATACATTCCCAGTTATTCCATCTAATATTAATGCATTAATAGTACTAATACGACCAAAAGTTATGGTAGCATGATTATTTATAGGAGAAAAAAGAGTTCTTATTCCACAAATATTTGTTTGATCAAATCCTAATGTTCCATACATAGGGAAAGATGATGGTCCAAAAACACTAGGACCATCTAGGCGAACTTGAGTTCCAAAGTAAGTAACTCTACTAAAAATAGCGTCACCATTTTTAGTAACTTTAAATGCAGGTGTTCCACTAGCCGAATTAATTTGAAAACCAAATCCATTTAGGTCACCTATATTTGGAAGAAATATCTCTTTTCTTCCTTTAAATTCTTGAATAGAATCATCAGAAGTTGCTGTTATTAATCCAGTTTGGGTTTGAGAGGCAGGTGGTATAGTAATAGATTTATCTACTGCTATTGGTAGATTAGTAGTTCCTATTTTAACGTTTTTTATACTGTCATCTACAATAAAATCTACTCCTGTTTCATCCGCTTTTACTTTTAGTAGTTTATTTGCATCACCTGTATAATCATCTGGTGTATCGGGTAATTTTAATAAATTAGTTTTTAAATCATATCCATCTAATGTAGGTACTGTCTCAATTGATTCATCTGATGAAATTATTACGTTTGGGTCAACATTGTTATCTCCGCAACATCTTTTATTAAAAAAACCTAGATTAAAAAGATATAAAAACATTTCTTTTGAAGTAGTAAAATTTAGATAGTTATCTATTTCATTTGCTCTTGCTTTTACTGATGTATAATTAAATACATATTGTTTGTTTATTACATTATCATAAATAGTTAAGTCGTTTTTATTAACATGAGCTGTGTAGTCTAATAAAAAAGATTGACTGCTATTGTCAAAAATTATTTGAAAAAGGTTGTCATCATCACTAATTTTAGTAATACTGATGGATGTAAATTTGAATTCTGCCATTGTGTTGTGTTTTTAGTATTGTTCTTCTTCTAATTGAAATGGATTTTCTTCTATTTCTTCTTGCTCGTTTTTAAAATCAATAGGTTCTTTTTCTTTTTTTCTTTGGTCGATCATTTTACTTTGTTGAGTAGCTTGAAGTTTTGTTCTTTCGTCTTTTGCTATTTCTTTAAACTCTGTAAGATTTGATAGATTTAAGTTTTTGATTTTTTCTATATAAACATCTTGCTCAAATTCTTGTTGTTCTTTTGGAGCTTCAATTTGAATTTTTGCTTTAAGCTCCATTAATCTAATTTCAGCCATCTTTTTTTCATATTCAAGGTCAATCATTTTCTTTTGTTGGTAGGATTTTGATTTTGCTTGTTCGGCTGCTTGTGCCGATTCTGTATTGCTTCGTGATTGCATTTGCATATTCGCTTGTGCCTCTTGCATTTTTTGTTTTTGTCGTCTGTTGCGAATGAAGCGCATATACTCATAAGCTTTTTTGTAATTGGTTTTGGCAAGGTCAAGGATTTGGTATTTCTCACTTAAATCAATTGTTTGCTCTTGCAAGGCTATAGATAAATCTTGCTTAAGTTCCATTAGCATTTCTTTATCGGGCATCATTTCTACAGAAAAACCAAACTCGTGTAGATGTCTATTTTTTAGAGGTTCTAAAGCGTTTACGTTTTGAATACCAATAGCATTTTCATATATCTTTTTTAAACTACCTGTTTTGTCAAACATATAGATAGTTTTAATTCTACTTGATATAGATTCACATACTTTTTTATCAAACATTGTAGCTGTATCTACTATATGTTTTGTAGCTGTATTACTTGCTAATAACATCATTTGATTAACTCCTACTAAACTATTTGCGTTTACAGAACCATCACGAGCAGGATTAACACCTGTTACTTCTCGAACTTGGTTGTAATACATTGCAAAAACATTAAGCAATTGTCCTAATGCGCTTCCTTGTTGTTGTGGTATTGGTCTTGCTGGACTTCCTTCTTTTATGCCCATTTCTCCCATATCCACTCTTTTGGTAACGATGACACCTTTTACATCCAAAATTGATAAGGCTGTTTGCCATATTTCAGATTTTTTTTCGCCCTTCCCTTCGTCTGTTAAGTCGGCTAAACTATCGATGTCTATCTGAATTAAATCGGGTTTTAACTCTCTGTATAAATGTTGAATTTTTAAAGATTGGTATTGTAGTTGGTCTAATAATGGAATGATGTTCCCTAAAAATGATTGTAATTTATTTTTATAAATATTAGTTGCTCTACATATAAATGGAGGTAAAGCTTTATTCATTTGGTCTTTTGCAAGGTTTTCACATTCTTTCCAACCATATAAAAATTCTTGCGAACCTATAATATAGTTGCCCTCATACCATGTATCTAATATCTTACTTATTTTAGTATTTGGATTGCCTTTGTTCTCCCACGAACTATCTTTTTGAGATAATTTCCATGTTTCTTTATCTTCTTTGTTGTCCCTGCTGTCTTTATAATGTCTTTTAAATGTAATTTCTTTTGAAGAATTATAAGCAAAACGCATTACATCTATTTTCATTCCTAGAATATCTCTGATATCGCAAGATTCAAAGTCAATATATACTTTGTTTTGATTAGAATATTTTGATGCAATTTCTCGAAGCTCTTTTTCTTTGAAATCACTTTCTCTTTTTAAATCATTAATAGTTAGCGTTTCAATGTAATAATAGTAGTAAACATCACTAAAATCATTTTTTTGACAATAAGAATGCCCAAACTTTTCAGGGTCAATATATTCAATTTTAACTCCATCATTTGGGTCAATCCAACAACGTGCTACATTTATTCCTAATACAACTAAATCTCTATCTAAATCGTATTTTATGTTTTCCCAATTGTTTGTTTTTTTTACAAAATCAATATTTATTTCTTCGCCAATTTCAATAGCTGGTCGCTCTTTAATTTCTTGGTACAATAAAATTTCATCGTCTGATTCAGGCATAAACTCTGGTGCCATATCAACACCCATTTCGTTTTTGGCATTCTCGAAAAAGTCTTTAGATAATTGATTTGTTTTGTGTTTTATGTAGTTTTTTCTTTTTTCTAAAGAAGATAATTTATCAACGCTTCTAATATCCAATCTATAAAAATCATCTTGAATACCATTAATAACGATATTACAAAATTTCTCTGCAAAATTTATGTTTCGAAAATCCATATTTTCGGTCATACATAAATCATCTTGGTTTTTAGCAAACCATTTTTTTGTTTTTTCAATACTTTGCTCTCCTCTATAGTAGGCTCTTAATTCTTGAATGTATTTTACTCTATCTTGATAAGAGTTTACACCAGAAATATATCCACCATTAAACCATTCAGAAGCTATATGATTGGCAACTTTCAAACCATATTCTTTTGTGATTTTCACATGGTCTGGCGCCATTGGATCAGGTATTCCTAATATTTTTGTATTATCCTCAAACATAAGTCTTTTGTTTTTTAAATGGATTTCCTAATTTTTGTGATGTTGTTTCTGTTGGCAATCTTCTTATTTTTTGGTTGCCTAATAATGCTAAAGAAAATGAGATATAAGCATCGGATTTTGTTCTGTTTTCTAGGTCAACTTCTTTGATTTGATAGAGTGTTCTTGTGAAAGGAAAATCTCCAATTTTCCCAACCTCTCTGTCTTCATCATTTCGTGCATAACCAATATGTTTATCTACAAAAGATTGTACTGCATAGAATTGTGCATCTGCAATTTTACTATCTTGTTGTGGTGCGCCACCAAACTCTAATTCGGTAGGAGATAAATCTTTTACTAATTTGAAAGGGTTGTTCATGGAATATAACCTATGTCCGCTTTCTTTTATTTTTTGTAAAAATCTTTCGTTTGATAACTCTATTAATACAGGCATTGAATAGTAAGTCATTAATAAAATAGCATCTTCAAAAAACAACTCTACAGTTGATGCTCTTGTTAAATACTCACAAATCATCTTGTTTCTTGGCAAATCATCTTCTGTATGATTTCCTGTAACTACTGACATAGAACCTAACGAACCTCTGCTTCCAACTACTTTACTTCTATTATAAGGGTCAATTCCTATAGTTCCAATATGTGAAGCTGTTGGAGAAAAAGAAAATCCTCCGTAAAATGGTTTTTTAATTTTAACGTTACGATAATGAATAGGAGGATGACAACCTACTTTTATAAAAAACTTTCCGTTTTGTGGGTCTGGTCGCCAAACTGCTCTTGTATATTGCACGCCATCTTCCCAAATAAGGTTACCACGTTCCATGTCTTTGTTGCCTAAATATTCTTTTTTGGCATCATTGTAGTATTTATCTTCTAAGTCTTCTTCGTTGTATTCTAATTGTTCGTCTAATTGAACTAAATTGAAAGGACATTCCGAAGCATCATCACGAAAGGCATCGGTAATGTTTCTTGGAAACTGTCTGCGTTGTTCGTTGTATTTTTTAGGGTCATCTTTAAAAGAACTTTCTTCGTTGTCTAAAAATTGAGATGCACCTATTGTTCTTAATTGTCCGTATTCGTTTTTAATTGGTGTTGTAGGATTTTCAACAATTGAAAATCCGTATTGGTCGAAAAACCCTTCCAGACAATAATCTGCAGGAATAAAAATCCTCATTAAGCCAGATTTTGTTTGTCCGTTTGCGTTTCTTTTTATAGGATTGCTATCGTCCCATATTGCTTTATAGTTAGAACCTCCTTTTTTTAGAGGATTCACTGTTGAAATAACCATTGACTTACCTCTAATTTCTGAACCAACTCTGTGTGATGTTTTTACAATATACCAATATTCATCAAAAGGAACTTCCGGGGGGTATTTCCCTGATTCATCTAATAGTGAGCGAAATATTGCATCTCCATCGAGCGCATTCATCTCGGTATTGTTCCATGATATTACAGTATCAAGTCCTTCATCTTCGTCTATTGTTTCATTATTACGTTTCTTTCTGTTTTGTTCTTGAAAACGTAATTCTGTTTGCGGATTTGTGGTTCCGTCGGTAATAGGTTTAAAAAATGGAGGTAATCTTTTAAAAGTTTTTACAAGTCTTGAAAATATTTTTTTTGCATCTTTCCCTTTTTTAGAAACAATGCCCAATAATTTATTTTGATTTATAGAACCACTGTCTAAAAATTCCATAATAGCCATAAACGAAGCACCAAATCGTCTATTTTTTACATAGTCCATTCCGTAGCATCTTGGGTCGGCTTTACACGCTTCCCAAAAAATCATTAATTCATTTTGAATTACTCTAAAATTCGGGTATTTGTCTAATTCTCTACACCATTGCAAACCATACCAATAAGTAGGCGTTATCCAAATTGGGTTTCCTTTAATATAAACCCAATATCCGTGAGTTCTTTTGTAATATTGTTCGTCTATGTATGATTTAAATTCTCTATTGTTTAAGGTAGTGTTGTTTATGCCTTTTGGCATTTCTTCTCTTTTCCAAACTTGTTTACCTAATGGTAGGTTGTAATTTTCTATTTCTTCATTGTTTGGTTTTTTAGGAATGGCGATTTTCACATCTTCTATTTCATAAATATCTCCGATTGTTCCATTTTTAGAAACTATGATCACGTCGTATTCTTCATTATAGCCATATTTCCAAGACTTGCTATTGTTTTTTTTGTCAATAACATGTTTTGGAATGTGGGTTGTAATGTTTTTACCTGTGTAAAATACGGACATAGTTAATTATTTATGATTGGTTTGCGTATCTTTTTGATGGATGCAAATTGCTTGTGTCTTTTTCTAAATCTTTTCCATATAAAATAGATTCAAGGCGTTCTACTTCG
>Ga0316612_1000197_pt1 | contig 22479 bp, 21 predicted proteins | sample MIS2016226_MG_FD_207676 | JGI IMG/M metagenome (GOLD analysis project Ga0316612, IMG submission 207676) | Microbial mat bacterial communities from Middle Island sinkhole, Lake Huron, Michigan, United States - MIS.2016.226 | ecosystem: Environmental > Aquatic > Freshwater > Lake > Sediment... | reverse complement strand
AGTTTAAGAGTTTAAGAGTTTAAGAGTTTAAAGTTTTAGCCAAGAAATGCTCGATGTAATTTAGTTCTTAATTTTTATATTCTCGAGTAACTTTATCCACACCATCTATTTGTTTGATATTATCCATTAATTTTTTTAAAATAAAGTTGTTTTGAACAATTACGGCTATTTGTCCGTTAAAAATTCCAGCATCGCCACTCAAAGAAATACTTTGAATATTGACATTCATATTGTCCGAAATTACTTTGGTCAATTTGTTGGTAAGACCAATGGTGTCCATTCCAGTAATGTGTAAAATAGCCTTGAATTCTTGTTGCGAAGAGTCAATCCATTTGGCTTGCATAATGCGATAAGCATAATTCGATTGCAGACTTATTGAATTGGGACAATCTCTTTTATGCACTTTAATTCCTTCGTTAATAGTGATAAAACCAAATACTTCGTCGCCAGGAATGGGATTGCAGCAAGTAGATAATTTATAGTCCAATTTGTCTTGGTCGGGTCCAAAAACCAACAAATCATAATTGCTGTACAACACTTGTTTGTGAATATCTTCACTGACCGTGCTGGCTGAACGTTTGATTTTGTTTTTGAAAAAATTAATAAAAGTGTTGCTTTTCTGAGAGGCGTAATCCTTTAATTGTTGGTTTTCAATGGCGCCAACACCCACACGATAAAACAAATCTAAACTTGTTTTTAATTTGAAAAAATTGACTAATTCATTGACAACAGACTCGCTCAAAGTAATTTTTAAGTGTTTCAATTTTCTATTGAGTATTTCTTTTCCTTCCTCTGCAATTTTTTTCGTGTTTTCGTTGAGGACATTTTTAATTTTATTTTTCGCTCTCGAAGTGGTTACATAATCCAACCAGTTGATGGTTGGTTTTTGGTATTGTGAGGTTATAACTTCAATTTGATCGCCACTTTTTAATTCGTGATTCAAAGGCACTAATTTGCCGTTGACGCGAGTCCCTCGAGTGCGAATTCCCACTTCGGAGTGAATGCTAAAGGCAAAATCAAGCGATGTCGCACCTTTGGGCAATGATTTTATTTCTCCTTTTGGGGTAAAGACAAAGATTTCTTTGGAATATAAATTCATTTTAAAATCTTCAACAAAATCAACCGCATTGGTTTCAGGATTTTCCAGAGCTTCTTTAAGCAGATTGAGCCAAATGTCTAAACCACTTTCTTCGGAACTGCCTTGTTTGTATTTGTAATGTGCTGCATATCCTTTTTCGGCAATTTCGTCCATTCTTTCGCTTCGAATCTGAACTTCGACCCAACGCCCTTTTGGTCCCATTACCGTAATGTGTAAGGCTTCATAACCCGTAGTTTTTGGCGATGAAATCCAATCTCTCAAACGGCTGGGGCTTGGTCTGTAATGATCTGTAACTATAGAATATATTTTCCAAGCCAAGAATTTTTCTTCGTTAGGGGGAGATTTGTAAACAATTCTCAAAGCAAATTTGTCATAAACTTCATCAAAACCTACTCCTTGAACTTTCATTTTTCTGTAAATAGAATAGATAGATTTGGGTCTTCCTTTGATAATATAATCCAGTTTTTCTTCGTCTAATGCTTTTTTTAGAATGTCTGAAATGTCTTTGATGTAGGCGTCTTGCTCCTCTTTGGTTTCCTTTATTTTGCTTACAATGTCGTTATAAATAACAGGTTCGGTATATTTTAATCCTAAATCTTCGAGTTTGTTTTTGATTTTATAAAGCCCTAAACGATGGGCTAATGGCGCGTAAATGTATAAAGTTTCGGAAGCAATTTTTATCTGTTTATGGTCTTCCATATTGTCTAAAGTTTGCATATTATGCAATCTATCGGCAATTTTGATTAGAATTACTCGCACATCATCATTGAGTGTGAACAGCATTTTCCGAAAGTTTTCGGCCTGCATCGATACATTCATTTCTTTTTGAACAATCGAGATTTTGGTCAATCCTTCCACCAGTTGGGCTACTTTTGAGCCGAACATTTTTTCGATATCTTCAATTGTAATAGGAGTATCTTCGACCACATCGTGCAATAAGGAAACCGCAATGGCAGTGGCTCCCAAACCTATTTCCGAAGCCACAATTTTGGCCACAGCAATGGGATGGAAAAAGTAAGCTTCTCCAGATTTTCGACGCTGATCCTTGTGCGCATCCATAGCAACGTCAAATGCTTTGCGAATGAGTTTTTTGTCTTCGGGTGATAAAGTTTGGTAACTTATTCGGAGTAACTCCTTGTATTCGTGAGCAATGGCTTTGTTTTCTTTTTCAAAATCTATTTCTAACATAACAGAATTGTTGATTTTTTAAAAATAGGTATAACTAATGAGATATGCAAACGGGGGGTGAATTTAAATTCCGAAAGATCTATTCCCTAACCCTAACAAAATCCAAATCTTGAAAATCATAACTAAAGTCGGTTAAATCTGAAATGGGTTTCATTTTTAGAGCATCAGATTTTCCTGTTTCATCCATTTCAAAGAACAAAAAAGCATCGGCATTAAAACTGTGATTGTCCCATTTTACAACCAAAGTATTGTCTTTGTAAAAGAAAATTTCGCCAACCAATTGAGACGAACGAACGGATTTGAAAAACAATTTTCCTTTTTCTTCAAGAATTGCTACTTGTCCAAACCAGTTGTCAACAAAATAACCTTCGTATTTTTTTAAATCAATTTTCAGTTTGTCGTTTATATTTTTGGCAACAGTTGCCCATACTTCAACGGTGGTTTTATCGGCTTCGGCGATGTTGTCTTTTTCTCGTTTGCTGTACATTTCTACATAATTGGTATAAGGAATATCGAGATAACTGTCTTTAATGGTGTTGGTAATGGCCGAAAAAGCTGCTCCAGATTGCTGATTGGTCAACACTACAATTCCTAAATTTAGCTCTGGAAATAAAGTGGTTTGAGTAACAATTCCTTCGAGTCCACCGGTGTGAGATACTTGTTTGTAGCCTTTGACATCACTGAGAAACCAACCCAATCCGTAGCCACTGAAGTGCGTGTTATAAGGCGGTTTTGTATTGGCAGGAATTATGGTTTGCAGGCCCCACATTTCGTCTTGTTCTTTTTTAGAAAACAATTGAAGTTGTTTCTCCGAGCCATATTTTCCGTTTTGCAATTGCAGAATCATCCATTTGCTCAAATCGTTTACACACGAATAAATTCCAGCTGCACCATCGAAAGTTTGATTTTTATAACGCGAAATTATTTTTAGTTTTCCATCTGTTGGAACGTGTGGGGCAATGATATTGGAGCTGTCTTTCAATCGTACAAAAGAGGCGGCGCTATGATTCATTTCCAATGGTTTTAGAATTCGGTCTTAGATGAAATCACACCAAGATTTTCCACTTACTTTCGCAATGACTTCGCCAGCCACGATAAACAATAAATTGTTATAATCGAATTTGGATCTAAAAGACGAAACGGGTTTCAGATACTGTAAATTTTGGATTATATCCTTCGTTGTAAAATCGGTTCCGTCTGGCCAAACCATCAAATCGCCTGAACCAAGACCCAATCCGCAACGGTGGGTAACCAAATCCCGAATGGTAAATTCGTTGGTAACAAACTCATCATACATTTTGAATTCAGGAATGTATTGAATCACTTTATCGTCCCAGTTGATTTTTTTTTCATCGACCAACATCGCCAAAGCCGCAGTGGTAAAAGCTTTGCTGTTGGACGCAATGCCAAACAAAGTATTAGCATCCACTTTCTCTTTGGTACGGATGGATTTCACTCCATACCCTTTGGAAAGCACCACTTTTCCGTCTTTGACTATCGCCACGGCAATTCCCGGAACATCAAAACTTTTCAGTGCGTTTTCTACTAATTCGTCCACTTGTTTTTCGCTTATTTGTGCGAATGAGTTACAACTAATAAGCAGTAACAATAAGACAATTTTTCTCATGTTTTTTTTAATTTAAGTTTCTACATTCTGCAACCTGAAATCTGCAATCTGCGCCCGAAGCTTCGGGACTGCAACCTGCAATCTGCAACCTGCAACCTGCAATCTGCAACCTGCAACCTGCAACCTGCAATCTGTAATCTGAAATCTAAAATCTAAAATCCCCTCTGTCTTTTGGCTTCAAATATTAGAATAGCCGCTGCAACCGAAACATTCATACTGTCTATTTCGCCTTGCATCGGGATGATGATGTTTTGGGTGGCAGCTTCCCGCCATTCTTGAGTTAATCCTGTGGCTTCTGTACCCACAATCAAAGCCGTTGGAGTGGTGTAATCTTGGGTGTGATAGGAAGTCGAGTTTTGCAAAGTGGCACAATAAATATTGATTTGTCGCTGTTTCAAAAAAGCAATAATTTCAGTTGTAGTTCCTGTGGCGATTTGGTTGGTAAACAAACAACCTACGCTGGAGCGAACGATGTTTGGATTGTACAAATCACTTTTGGGATTGGCAATAATCACGGCATCTAAATTCGCAGCATCGGCGGTTCGCAATAAAGCACCAATATTTCCTGGTTTTTCAGGAGCTTCGGCAACAAGAATCAAGGGGTTTTCGGATAATTTTAAATCGGATAATTGCAAAGATTTGGTTTTGGCTACTGCCAAAATCCCTTCGGTAGTATCGCGATAAGCCAATTTTTGATAAACTTCTTTTGAAATTTCAATTAATTCGGCACTTTTGGAAAGTTTTTTGGTTTCGGTTTCTGAGATTAATTCGTGTAAAAACATAATCATTTCCACTTCATATCCACCTTTTATTGCGATTTCTATTTCTCTTTTGCCTTCAATCAAAAAAGTGCTGGATTGTTTTCGGGCTTTAGATTTTTCCTGCAACAAAACCAACGATTTTATAAATGGATTTTGAGATGAAGTGATTTGTTTCATTGTCAATGAGTCGAAAAGTTTCAAAAACCCAAAGTTACCAACTTTTTATAAGTTCCAATGTTCAAATTCCAAAATAATCGGTTTCTTTGAATTTAAGATTGTAGATTTTGACAAGATATTTCAAGTTGTGTTTAATGCCACACAGATCCCGATAGTTTACGAAATCTGTTTGCCAATTAATAATTTGCATTAAAAATAATTGTAATTATTTTTAATGCAAATGTCGTAGCTAACCAAATATTTTAATTTGAAATAAACTTACCTGTATATACTTTTGAATCACTCTTTAAACGCATTATATAAATTCCTTGTTTTTGACTATTGAAAAATAGTTCTTCTCTGAGTTGAGAAAATGTTTTTTGTATTTCTAAAATGCGTTTTCCGTCTAAACTGAAAATTTCTATTTGTACTTCTCTTTCCAAAAATTCGTTTGGAACATCAAAAATAACAGTGTGGTTTGTAATAGGATTTGGATAAATAGTAAGTAGATGGGTTTTGCCGTATTCGTTTATTCCTAAAGTGGCTCCATACTCAAAAGCCCCAATATCGCAAATTCCAACTCTTGTTGCTCCTCTTTGGTCTGTAGCTGTGCAGCCACTACCTGCGTTGATGGCTGGGCTTCCTGTTTGCAGTGCCATAGTTTGGGTAGCACCTCCATTGCTTGCCAATGCCAATAAAAGCGGATTGGCAATGGTAACTGTTGTCGAAACATTATAGTCATTCCAGTTTGAGGTAAACCTATTAGGAAATTGCATATTGTTACCCAAGTCAGTGAAATTATTACTAGCATGATGCGAAATATTCCAAGTATTCCCGCCATTTCCCGCCGTATTTTGATAAAATATATTATTTTTTATTCTTAAGGTAGTTGGTCCTGCTATGGCTCCGCCAACCCAGCCCGCATAGTTATTGGCAAAAGTGCAATTCAAAATATCTACCGTGGAGCCCGACATAGAGTAAACCCCTATTGCACCGCCATTGGCAGAATATCCGTCTGTTGCAGTGAGTAGTCCTTTGTTATTGTAAAACGTGCAGTTTTCTATGGTTGTATCAGCCCAATCGGCACGAATGGCACCACAATTTACGGCAGCCTCATTATTTGAAAAAGTAGAATTTTTAACTACAAAACCTCTATTTTTTGCATTATTCATTTGCTCCACGGCACCGCCACTTCCTCCAGTGAGTGAACCACCACCCGAAAGTCGATAGGCTTTATTGCTATTAAAAGTACATCTTTCTATCAATACATCATCAGTTGCATCGGTATAAATGTGGCACGCTCCACCGTCGGATTGTGTTTCGTTGCCTTGAAAATTACAATCTCTAATAATGATGCTTCCCAGCACTGAACTCGATCCTCCTGGAGTTGCTCTATCTACATAGATGGCACCACCAAAACCCCTCAAGCTTGGATTTGTGCCTCCGTTATTTACAGCATCAATAGTTTTGTTGTTGGTAAACGAACAATTTTCAATCAAAAGTTGGGCATTGAGTCCGTTGATGGCTGCGCCATTTATTCCTCTATTGTTTGTAAATGTGGAATTTTTTACACTATGGTTAAATGGTCCCCAAAGCATTACGGTAGAACCTCTTTCGTCATTTAAAGCAATAGAAGTATTGGTAGAAAAAATGCAATTATCAATAGTAGTTCTTCCTTCAAAATGGCTAAAAACAGCACTACCGCCTTGATGAGCGTTATTGTTTTGAAACGTACAATTTTGAATATTTAAAACTCCTTGATGTTCACTTCTCACACCTGCTCCATATTCTGTTGTTAGGCCGTTAATGATTTTTAGGTTTTTCAAATTTAGGGTTGTAGGTTGCACCGAAGTAGATTTTAACAGAAAAACCCTAACAGTATTATTTCCGCTAATGGTTAAATTTGTTGCGGCTAATCCATCAATGGTTAGGTTTTTATTGACGGGTATTTCTAGGGTAGTGGCAAGTGTAATTGTTTGATTTGCTAATGAAGATTGAAAGATAATTATATCTCCAGATACTGCCGTTGCAATGGCATTTCTTAATGAGCCTGTCCCAGAGTCGTTGTTATTTGTTACGGTTATTGTTGCTGCTTGAGCTATAAACGTTAGTAATAAAAAGAATGTAGATGCTAAACTTTTCATTGTATTATAATTTTTGATGTTGTGTTCATTTTGTCTGATTTTATATTGATTAAATATAATCCTTTTTGATAAAATTCTATAGGAATTATGTTTGTAGTTTCAAATTTCTTTTCATAGAGCAATTTTCCAACTAATGAAAAAATTTGAATTTCGGCATCTTGCGGTTCTTTTACATCAATGTAAAAAATACCGTTTGAAGGATTGGGATAAATGGAAAACGATGGATTTTCTGTAATTTCATCAATAGAAAGTGTATTATTTCCAAATACAGAAAAGAAAACATCTGTAGAAGTGCCTTTTGAATTATCTATGGCATTTGCAGTCATAATATTTCCTTCGCACTCGCCCAGAAGCGCAATGGAACCATTATGAGAATCTAGTGCTACAATTTTTGAAGTAGCCGCCGCCGCAGTATAGGTAGCCACCCAGTTTCTGGTGTTTAAACCAGAGCTTACTCCTATAAAAGAGGATTCGTCATCTACTCTAGCTCCAACATTGGTTCCGTTTATTTTAAGCAAAGCTCTATCGGGCATATCTTTGTTGGAAATTCCACCTATCAAAATTTCTCCAGTATTTCTTGAGGTAATTCCAAGAATCTCGTAGCTTTTTGCTTGATTTACTCCTGTTGATGAAAATTGAAATTGGGATTTAATTACCAATCCAGTTGTAGGATTTATTCGGGCAAAATAACCCACTTTTCCCGAACCAAAACCAGCTCCATTGTTCCATCTATCTATGGTTATCAAATTGGGTTCGTTGGTTGTATAATCATTTACAGTTTTGGTAAATAGATTATTTCCTCCATCGGAATGTCCTACAAAAAGTAGTTCTCCGTTTTTAAATTCTACCCTTTTACCTCTAGCATCGGCAGTCAAACTATAAGTAGTTGCTCCAGAACACCAAAGCGTGAAAGATTGCCACAATTTTGTACCAAAATTAGCCGAATTATAACTGTATGAAAGTAAAAACGAAGATTGATAAGCGGAACATCTTTGAGCCATTCCTGTTACAAAAATTTGTTTTGAGCTAGAATCTATGGCAATATCTTCCCATTTTTCGTTGTAGGTTCCTCCGCCAATATCTGTTCTTGGCATGGTAAAGTTTCCTGTTGATATTGGATTTCCAGCAGCATCAAAAAAATAAGCAAAACCATTGCAAGCAGCAGCAGTTCCAGAGTTTCCTAAAATAACAACATCTCCATTATTGGCAACAGCTACTCTCTTGCCCGAGCTGTAAATTCCTGCTGAAACCACAGTTCCTATCGGAGCGGTTGTTTTGGACCAAAGCAGTGAAGATCCTGAGGCATTTAATTTTACTAAACCAAAATTACCATAAACATAAATTTCATTAGTAGTGCGGTTTACATCTATATCATCTACGGAATCTCCCAATCTTATTGCAGATTTTAAGGTTGTTCCTGTAGGATTAAACACCAAAACCATTCCTTTTGAAGTGTTTGTTGCAGCAAGATAATTGTAGCTATTTGTAGCTGATGGTATGGCATTAAAAGTTCCTGCAATTACTACATCACCATTGCCTAAAATTTTGATAGATGTTCCTGCATCAATACCATCTCCACCAAGATAAGAAGTTGTACAAGTAATCAAATCTCCCGAAGAATATCCTGTTCCTGGACATTGAGAATATGTTTTATTAAAATTGATCAAGAATAGGAAAAATAATAGTACTTTTTTCATCGAATCATAATTTTTGAAGTTGTCTTTATTTTTTCTGATTGAATGTTGATTAAATAGGTTCCTGATTGATTAAACTCAATAGGTAGGATAGAATGCAAAGTATATTTTTTTTGAAATAATAATCTTCCGCTCATATCATAAACTTGCACTTCTGCATTTTGTTTTTCTTTTATATCAATATAAAAAATACCGTTTGATGGGTTAGGGTAAATCACTAATTTATCATTTTGATTGGTAAAATCATGGTTAGATAAATTACACATTCCTCCTGAACCTGAATTTACGTTAGAACAAGGATGGTTTATAGAAGTTGGGGAGTATGTCCAGGGTTGAACATTTACATTTTGTAAAACAGTCGTTGAAGTTGTCGGATAATTTACGTTAGTGTAAGGATTTCTATTGGCCGGAAATTCATAGTTTGGTGTAGTTGCACTAATGGGAGTCATTCCAGAATCGGCTGCATTAGTATGAATCAATAGCTCACAATTATTTGTTCCTGAGGCAACTTCATTAGTACAATTATTATAAAAAATAACATTATTTGCGGTAAGCCCTGAAGAATTTGAACCCGCAATCCACATAGCTCCTCCTGTAGGGTGATTTGCAGTATTGTTTAAAAATGTAACATTTGTCAAAGCACAGTTTTTTGTTCCATCAAGAACAACAGCACCTCCTCCATTCTGATAATTTGATAGCAAACCTGATAGATTGTTGGCAAAAGTAACCGTAGAAAAATTTACATTACGAGTGATAAAAACAGCTCCTGCTTCATAATCCGCTTGATTGTTACCAAAAATTACATTTGTAAAAGACCCATTAAGACCCGAGAAAAAAGCTCCACCCGTGCCAGCATCAACATTTAAAACATTAGTGTAAAAAACTTTGTTTGAATAAAATACTGAATTAGAAACTACAAATGAATGAGTAGATGAATTTCCACCAAAGTCTAAAGCCCCTCCATGGTTATATGATGTATTATTAATAAACCTTGTATCTTGAATTTGAAAATTAGGTGTATTGTATAAACCAAAGGCATATATGGCTCCCCCATTTCCTGTAAGACTTTGTGTTGAAGATGCTGTTGTTGTGTTGGAATCAAAATTAGATTGAGTTATCGATAAATTAGAGGTATTGCTTGCTATTGCTCCCCCGTTGTAAGCACTATTCGAATTAAAATTTGAATTTGACACTACTAAACTATTTTGATAATTACTACAAACTGCACCGCCTCGTGGTGAAAAATTATTCTCAAACTTAGTTCCATTTAATGTTAGGTTTGTAAAAGTAGCTAAAACAGCACCGCCATCGCAACTCAATGAAGCGTTTTTGGATAGTACACTTCCATTTTTAAAACCTATATTTTTTATTGTGATATTTATGTTGTTTCCTGAACCACCTGTAAATCTAAAAATTCTATTGGTAGAAAGACCGTCTAAAAATAATCCAGGACTAGCCGAACCATCAAAAGTTAAACTTTTATTTACTGATATTTCTCCACTTATTGGTATGGTAGTATTGCTACCGCAGTTAAATGATATTGTTTGACCAGATGTGGCAGTTGTTATAGCATTTGTTATGGCCAAACGAGTACAACTACCAGAAGTTCCGTTGCCAACTGTAACCTGTGAAAATACTAGCATTGATTTAAAAATCAATAAAATTAAGTGTGTTTTTTTCATTGAATTATTATTTTTGAAGTTGTCTTTATTTTTTCTGATTGAATGTTGATTAAATAGGTTCCTGATTGATTAAACTCAATAGGTAGAGTAGAAAGCAAAGTATATTTTTTTTGAAATAATAATCTTCCGCTCATATCATAAACTTGCACTTCTGCATTTTGTGGTTCTTTTATATCAATATAAAAAATACCGTTTGATGGATTGGGATAAACCAAAACATCAACTAAAGAAGAAATAATTTTATAGATGCTTAACACACCACCAAATTCATACGCCCCAATGTCGCAAGTACCTATTCTTGTTGCTCCACGTTGATCTGTGGTTGGGCAACCACTTCCTGCATTAATGGCTGGGCTTCCTGCTTGGAGTGCCATAGTTTGTGTTGGCCCTCCGTTATCGGCTAACGGACTTAATAAAGGGTCAACAAACAAAGAGTTTGCCGATGTCGCTACACATCTTCCACTGGCGTTTTCGGGAAAGAAAAGGTTATTGCCCCCATCGTTCAGTTCTGAATTGCAATTTTTCCAAACATTCCAAGGATTGGTAACGGTTTGATTGTAGAAAATATTATTTTTTATCATCACGGTAGTATTACCACTATTGTTTCCTGAATGTATAGCTCCACTTTGTCCATTTCCTGGATTATTGGCTTGGTTGTTTGCAAACGTACAGTTTATAATATCTACTGGTGTTGAATTTTGAGGAACCGACATAGCACCACCATATTGATTGGCAATATTGGCTGCAAAAGTGCAATTTTGAACTGTTACTTTTGCTGAAATACCACAAAAAATGGCTCCTGCCTGATTAGCTGTGTTGTTGTTAAAAGTAGAATTGCGAAACGTAAAAATCCTATTGGTTAGCAATGCCACAGCGCCGCCTAAATCTGCTGTGTTGTTTTTAAAAGTGCAACTATGAATTTCGTTCAAAATACAATCAGAAATCCACAGTGCACCACCTGAACCTCCAGAACCTGTAATGGACTGGTTTCCATCAAAAACACAGGTATTAAAAAGCAATGTTGTATTTTCTACACCCGAAGTAAGTGGATATTCAGAATCTGGAATGCCAGAACTTCCACCGCCTTTGTGCCAAAATGCACCACCTTGCTTAGCTGAATTAGATTTAAAAGTACAACCCGTTACCTCTACTGACTGATTTCTATACGGAAATAAAAACATAGCACCTCCTTGTCCTTGACCATTGGAAGAATTTCCTTCAAAAGTGCTGCCTTTAATAATCAATTCTCCGTTATCGCCTCTTGCACCATCATCATAAATAGCTCCGCCACAAGGGTCTGAACCAATTATATCTGTGGTGCTATTGTTTTTAAAAGTTGAATTTGTAATATATAAATTACTCAACAAATTGCTAATGGCACCTCCTTGATTTACGGCTTTGTTGTTTTCAAAATAACAATTTGTAACTCTCAATACACTCAAGCTTTTGGTATAAATGCCGCCACCGCCACCTTCTGCGTTTAAGATTGAAGTGTTATCATAAAATTTGCAATTTATAAGCTCCAAATTCCCTTTAAATTCAACAAAAATTGCTGCTCCTTGTGCATTAACAAGTCCATTTCTAATGGTTAAATCATTGATAATTGTTTGTCCTGCAATATCAAAAATTCCAAAATTAGGGGCTGCTGTATTTCTAATAATAGTTGCTCCATTTCCATTAATTGTTAGATCTAAACCAGTAACCGAATTTAAAATTAAGGGCAATCCTCGCTGGCTCGCATTTCCGGTTGTGTTTGGATTTGAAGAAGTAAAATGAATAGCGGTTAGCGTATAAGTTCCGTTTGTGGCAAGGTTAATAATATCGGCTTCGCTATTAGAATTGGCAGTATTTATGGCATTAATTAATGCAGTAACATCGCCATTAGGAATGGTAAAAGTGGCACTTTTTATTTCTGAAGTAGAAATAATTATGGTTAATAAAGCTAAGAAAAATGGTTTCATAATTAGAATGAGTAAGTGGTTTTGAATGAATCCAAACATTTATTTTATGAAAAAGTTTGTTATGCAAAGATAAGACAGGAAATTTTAAAAAAAAAATAGATTCTTATTGAAACATTAATTTATTACGATTTCAATTGTTTCATTGCCGTTCCCCAATCTTCTAAATGATGTACAGAAGTTAGTTTGCCATCAATTACAGTGTGAAAATCAATTGACATAATTTTGAATGATTTTGTACCGTCAGTTTGTACTCCTATAAAATCGCCATTGGTTGTGCTGCTTATCAAGCTTGCTTGTCGTTTGCAATATATACTTTAACATTATTCCACACCCTTAAATCTAAAATTACAAAATCCCTCTTGCTTTGATTTCCAAATATTTATTGATGGTATCCAAAGTCAGGTTTTCGGGTTGGGTGAGCACAGAATAGATGCCGTATTTCTTAAGTTCGTTGACGATTAATCTTTTTTCGAACGAAAATTTCTCGGCGATTACTTTGTCATAGACTTCTTGAATGTTTTCGGCTTTTTTGTTGATGAGTTCGTTCAGTTCAGTGTTTTGGAAGAAAACCACGACCAACAAATGATTTTTGGCAATCCCTTTCAAATAGGGCAGTTGCCGATGTAAACCGTCCATCGTTTCGAAATTGGTATATAAAACGATCAAACTTCTTTGGTTAATGTTTTTCTTGATGTCGGTATATAATCGGCTGAAATCACTTTCGAAAAAATCGGTTTTGATGTTGTATAAAGTTTCCAGAATTTTGTGCATTTGCGAAGCGCGCCTTTCGGCAAAAACACGATTTTCTACTTTTTTAGAAAAGGCAAACATTCCCGCTTTGTCTTGTTTTTTCAAGATAACATTGGATAGAACGAGCGTGGCATTAATGGCATAATCCAATAAACTCAATCCGTTGAAAGGCATTTTCATCACACGACCTTTGTCGATTATCATATAAACGGATTGCGATTTTTCGTCCTGAAATTGATTGACCATCAAGGCGTTTTTTTTGGCGGTAGCTTTCCAATTCAAGGTTCTAATGTCGTCTCCTTGATTGTATTCTTTGATTTGTTCAAACTCCATCGTGTGCCCAATTCTTCGGATTTTCTTGATGCCATATTGAAACAAATTGTTAGAAAAAGCCATCAAACTGTATTTTCGTAACTGAATGTAGGACGGATAAGTGGGAACCATTCTTTGATTATCGAATTGGAATCGTCTCGAAATTAAAAATAGTGGAGAAGAAACATACACATTCAAATTCCCAAAATAATATTCGCCGCGCTCTGTGGGACGCAGATAATATTGAATTTCTTTTTCCGAAGAAGCTTTGATTTTTTGTTTGATGTTAAAATTTCGCACCTGAAACTGGAAGGGAATTTCGTCAATTATTTTGACAGAAATCGGAAAAGTATAGTAGTTTTTGATGCCAACTCTTACTTCGTTTTCATCGCCATTGGATAATTTTTCGGGCATCATTCTACTGCCTTCGATGCCGTTTTTGGTGAAAAATAAAATCAGGACATCCAAAAACAAAAAAGTCAAAAGCATCAGCAAAACATACCAAGTGGCGTTGTACAATGCGGGAAATATAAAGGCCAAAACAAACAAGCCCACAACGCCCAAAAGCGCATAGAAAAAGAAATTGTTGATGTATAAATTTTTTAGTAGTTTCATAATTTTAGTGTCTGGAAACTTAATTTTTAGCCACGGATTTAACAGATTAAACGGATTTACGCTGATTTTTTTAATCAAAATTATTTTAATCAGTTTTTATTTGTGTGACATTTTTATTTTTTATGCTTTGCAAATAATGATACAATGCTTTTATATTACCAACTTTTGTTTTCGTAATATCCATTTTCTCCTGTTTTTAAATCCTCAATAATAAGTTTTTTTCCAAAACAGAATACAATTTTGCATTTAGAATTATCTATTTGTTTTTGATTTAGGATAACATCTCCAATGTGTTTCCCGTCACTATATTTCCAAAATTGTTTTTCTATATAATAAGAACTATTTAAGTAAATAATTACAATCACTAGAACTGCTGTTACTATATAGAATACTTTAAAATAATTTTTTCTCATATATCATTAAATTATATATCGACAATTCAGAAAAGTTATTTGAAATCTGTGAAAATCCGCTCCATCCGTGTAATCTGTGTGCCATTTTTACTACCTCGGAATCTCCACGCTTTCCAATATTTGTTTGATAATCTCAATGCTACTAAATTTGGGATTTTTTTTATGTCATAATTTCAGCTTTCCGGAATTTCCGGATAATTCAACCGAAGATCTTAAATTATTTTTCTCTTCTTTTTAATTTATTTTCAAGCGCATTGATTTCTTTGAGATCTAATTCATCGGCTTCTAATGCTTCAAATTCTTTTCTTCTTTTATCAAAAAAATTATATATTTCGCTTACTTTTTCTTCCATTTCTTTGTTTCCAATGCTTCCTTTGGAAGTTAGCAAAGGTTTATTATTAAACTCTAATAGTCTATCTACGTTTTCTGTCCAAAATTTCATTGTAATGTCCAAACGCTCTTTTACTCGAAGTTCGGCAGTTTCGAGGAAAATTACAACCAATCGGTTCAACGTATCAATTTCATCTTTGGTTAGATAGTTTTTGGCAATATAAATATCTTGTTTTCTAACTTTTGTACCTTTCCAATTGGTCAGTGCCATATTTGGGCTATTGGCATCGGCTCTAGAAACAATAATTTCGGCAGCCGTTTTTTGGGTTACCGCATACAGCAATTTGTTTTGGGTTTCGGCAAAAAACATTTGGGTGGCCTTGTCCGAGCTGTCATAATCGCTACTCAAAGCAAATAAGTCTCTTGTTTTTTGATAAAACCGTTTTTCTGAAGCCCGAATTTCTCGAATTCGTTCTAGAAATTCATCAAAATAATCAGGTCTGCCGTCAGGGTTTTTTAGGCGTTCGTCATCCATTACAAAACCTTTCTCAAGGTATTCTTTCAGATGCTTGTTTGCCCAAATCCGAAATTGAGTTCCCCGTTTGCTTCTTACCCTAAATCCAATAGCCAATATCATATCGAGCGAATAAAAAGTAACCTTGTAGTCTTTGCCATCAGAGGCAGTTGTCAAGTAATCCTTGACAACTGAATTTTCAATTAACTCATTTTCTTTCAGTATGTTAATAATGTGCAAACTTATATTTTGCTTGGAGGTGTCAAAAAGTGCTGCCAACTGGTTTTGGTTCATCCAGACACTACCATCTTTGGCATAAAGCGAAACCGTAGCTTTACCATCGGAGGTGTTGTAAATGATGATATTGGGTTGGTTGTTCATTATACTTTTTTACTTTAATTGAAGCTTTATTAAATTCTGACCTTGCTGAATAGTTCCAAATAAAAATAGTACTTCTTTTGCTATTTGTATCAAAATAAATTTTTTTAGAAAAACTTATATCTAAATTCATTTAAGAACACTCATTTTTAAAGTAATCCATCAATTCAAGTTTTGATGACTTCTTAGTAAAAGTGTAATTTTTGGTTTATTTGTATATCTTTGTCAAATCTTATTCCCGATGTTTGTCCCTGAAGCAATTCAAACCGTCGGGTTTCGTTTTTTTATTAAGTTACCAATTTACTTTTCATCTTTAAAATTAAGGATATTTTGATTGGTAATTAATTTTTTTTTAAAACTATTTAGAGATTTGATTTATGTAAAGAATTTTCATTTATTTCCTCTCATTTTTTTTCAATATAATATTTTGCATTTTGTGGTTGAAATTTTTTCATATACTCATATTTTGTAACGGTTGTATCCAGTTTTATATAACATTCGTTTTTCTTTGCAACTAAATCATAAATTAATAAGTCTGGTAATGTTCTAATAATTATAGTGTCTCCTGATATTTTTATATCATAAATTCCATCAGTATTAGCATTCATTATATTATCTGAATATCCCCATCGTTCTAAATCAATATAATCGTGAACAGTTGAAATTGTAGATATTTTATAACATTTCACGGTTATATCTTTAGATTTATATATTTTTTCGTTAAGATGCTCGTCGCAAGAAATTAACGTTAATGAGAGAATAATAATAATTTTTCTGAATTGCATATTTTAAGTTTTGTTATATTGGCTTTTGTATTGCTAACAGATTTATAAATTATCTTAATTAACAAGGATTATTTACATTTAAATCTGCGCAAATCCGTTCAATCCGTCTAATCTGTGTGCTATTTTTATCTACCTCGGAATCTCCACACTCTCCAATATCTGTTTGATAATTTCTATACTCGTAATTCCTTCCATTTCACGTTCTGGCGTTACGATAACTCGGTGTTGCAACACAGGAATCGCAGCTTCTTTGATGTCTTCGGGAGTCACGAAATCACGTCCACGGATGGCGGCAAAACCTTTGGCGGCGTTCAAGATGGCGATGGAAGCACGAGGCGAAGCACCGAGATACAAAAAGGCGTTTTCACGGGTGTTGATTACGATTTTGGCGATGTATTCCAACAGGTTTTGTTCGACAATAATTTGTTTGACCAAGGCTTGATACTGCTTGATTTCTTCCGAAGAAAGCAAGGTTTTGATGTTGTCGAGTTTGCCTTGATTTTGGAGTAAATGTTCTCTTTGGATAATCAGGATTTCCTCGTCCATTTTTGGATAATCAATGGAAATTTTAAATAGGAAACGATCCAATTGTGCTTCTGGCAAACGATAGGTTCCTTCTTGTTCGATAGGGTTTTGAGTGGCAATGACTAGAAATGGTGTGTCCAAAATATAGGTTGTTCCATCAATGGTAATTTGGCGTTCTTCCATTACTTCAAAAAGAGCGGCTTGGGTTTTGGCAGGCGCTCGATTGATTTCGTCAATCAATATCAAGTTGGAAAAAATGGGGCCTTTTTTGAATTCAAATTCCGATTTTTTCAAGTCGAAAACCGAGGTTCCCAAAATATCCGAAGGCATCAAATCGGGCGTAAACTGGATTCGGCTGAAGCCTATGTTCAGGGTTTTGGACAACAATTTTGCCGTAATTGTTTTGGCAACACCTGGAACACCTTCGAGCAAAACGTGCCCGTTAGACAAAATAGCGACCAGCAATTGATCGATCATTTTGCTTTGTCCCACAATAACAGTTCCCAGTTCCTGTTTGATGGTGTTGATGCTTTCTAAAAGCGGTTCTAAATTGATTCGAGATTGAAAATTTACGTTTTCGTTTGGATTTTCAGCGTTGGTTATTTCTTCCATATTTTTGGTTTATTAGACACAGATTGCATTAATTTATTTTTTAGACACAGATTTCACGGATGGATATTTCAATTAGACACAGATTACACAAATTTTCACAGATTAATTTGTACGATTTTTATTTTTTCAATTTTTTCGATTCTTTAGCTATTTTAGCTATTTTAGCTTTTTTCAATTCATCACTTTCTCTATCGCATTATTAATTTTCAACAAATCATCTTCAATGCTGATGTAATTGTTTTTTCGATAGGCGTTTATCAATGACACCACATTTTGAATATCGTCTAATTTTTTTCCTGATTTATGTTGCAATTTTTTGATAAAATCATCATCCAATTTATGGGTGTCAATCAGGTATTCATTTCTGATTTTTTCTAGGAAATAGATAATTTTTTTGTCGATAATGTTGTTGTGATCGCCTTCTTGATAATACAAATTCCCGATGGTTTTTGTAAAATCGACCGTGGTATTGGCTAACGGTTTTATTATTGGAACGACTCTTTGTTTTCGTTTGGCGTTGAAAAATATAAAAACCAACATTCCGATCAAGAAAATATACCAAGCCCATTTTAGTGCGGGTTGGCTTAGAACATAACGCATTGGCGAATCCGAAATGATTTCTCCAGTTTGATTTTGGATGCCCCAAAACACTTCTCCTTCAGGGATGTAAGACAAGACTTTTTCGGCATATTCGTAATGATTGCCTTTCAATAAATGAAAATTGGTAAACGCCACGGGTTGTGTATGCAAATAAAACGCACCAGTTTTGTAGTTCACTTTGATGAAATTCACTCTCGTACTATCGCCATTTTGATAACCCAAAACAGTGGTGTTCAGCGTGTCGATTTTTGAGAAATAATTGTTGTTGACGCCTTCGGTGATTTTATATTTTTGGCTTCCGAGTTTTTTGTTAGCGACCCAATTGTAGATGCTGTCCGAGAATTTATACTCGCTTTTCATTTCTATATTCAAACTGTCCAACAAGACTTTCGGAATCATTTCGGAACTGATAAAAGCATTGTTTCCGTGGTTGACAAACGTGCAAATTTCGGTAACTGATTCTGCATCAAAATCAATCATTTTGGAAATACTGAGAAAAGTTCCTTTTATTTTATAATCATTAACTAAGGTGTCAAAATCAAATTGTTTATCGAAATATTGATATGGAGTGGTGCTGAATTTCCTGATTTTTTGTCCTTTCAAAAGGGAATTTATTTCTTTATCGAAAACATACATTCCGTAAGGAATTTTGTCTTTGAGGGAAAAAGTGGGTGTCCAATCTATGGGTCTCGGGCGATTTGCGTCAATAACAACAATAGCCGCTATAAGCAACACCAAAAGAGCGATGTATATTTTTAGCATTCTATCCATTGTTGATTTTTTTTATTGATTTTTCGAAAGCGTTTCTGGCTTTGGCAAAAGTAGCTTCATCCAATTCAAATTCGCCGTACCAAATATTGTTGTACAGATAGGACAAATAGGCAAAATCCTCTTTTTGGGCTTCGTCTTTTATTTCATAAAGATAATCGGAGTTGGTTTTTTCGACATCCCATTCTATGAGATTTTTTTCGGACATTTTCTTGAGTAACCAAAGATAATAATAGCGAATGGTCAATCGATTTTCGCCCGATTCTACACTTTTTTGAATGAGTTTTTCGAAATCGACCTTATGAAGATTCTTCTCAATTTCGTCATAATTAATGATTTTTCTATCGGAGTTTTTGCCAAAAACCCATTGTCCTTCTTTGTTCATTATGGATTTTACAATCATATATATTACGGCAAGAACAATAAGAATGGCGATAACTCGGAGTAAAATATCTACAAAAGCATTAGCAGATTTGCTATCCGTAAATTTGAAAATGTTTTTGAAAAAGTTCGCCAACCATTCTTTGAACCTGTCCCAAGCATTTTTTTCGGGCGTTTTGAATTCGTAGATAAATGCTTTATCGGTGTACTTCTTTTTGAAATTTTTGGCAAAAGGTTTTAGTGCTACAAAATCCGAATCGACAACGACATCTTTTTCTGTAAAAACGATTTTTTCTTTTTTGGCTAAAGGCAAGGAATCCTGCGCTCCAATATTGGAACAAAAGAAAAAAAGAAAAAGTAGTATTAGTTTATTCAAGGTCAGTTCCAATTAAATCGATTTGACTTTTGGTGGAATTATTTTCATTTTCTTCTTGCAGACCATAATAAATTAGCCCTTGATTGATGACAACAAAATTGTTGAAAATGTAACTCAACAAGATTGAAAACACCATTATTACGGCGAATACAATTCCCATTGTAGAAAATGTATCGGTTTGCGAATTTGCTTCTTGTAAGTTTTGGGTTGAAGTAAACATCCAAATCATACTGATTGCATAAGGAATCATCGTGATAAATCCTTGGATGATTTGAACCAGCATCATCATCAGAAATGTAGTGCCAACGGTAGTCCAAAATTTTTGTTTCAGCAAACGAAAACCATTTGCCAAAGCGGTAAAATAGCCAACATCTTTTAGACTATATTCGTAGTAAGACAAAGTAATCCAAGACAAAAATGCCGAACCTACAATGATAATTAACGGAATCCCGATGAGAATAAAACAAAGTAAAAAAAGCAAAACAAAGACAACTATAGCTAAAGGCGTTATGATAAATATGCTGCCCAAAAAGAATACAATCATTTTGCCAATATTCGATTTCAAACCATTGATAATTTCTGGGGTAGTGAAAGCATTCCCATTTGTTTTTTCCACGAGTTTCATATAAATGACAGGAAAACTGACGCTGAGCATCGATAAAATAACGATGAGTAGAAAAGCAAGGACAAAACCTCCTGCAATGAGAATCATATTATTGTTAAAATAAGCCATTATGTTGTTGGTATTATTTTGCGGATTTGAAATTCCAGAGAAAATCACTTCCATATAAACTTTGGAAAAGAAATAAATCAAAACCACCAATATCATCAAAAATATTCCGTTGATGACCAAATAATTTTTGAAATAATGCTTTCCAAAAGTTTTGAAGAAAGCAGTGGTGTCGGAGAAATTAGCGCTTAAATCACGCTTTTTATAGAGTTCGAATATCATAGTGATCGGATTTTTTTGTGAACAATAAATGGATAAATCAGGTAATAAAAAGAGATAATTGCCAAGGTAAACAGAATAATGAAACTGCTCAGCCAGTTGGGCATATCAATAGAATATCTTGTAATAAAACCTTCGAGAAAACCTGCTGCAATGGTAAAAGGAACGGTGCTCAAGAATATTTTGAAACTGTTTTTGAAACCAATTTTAAAAGAATTCATCCTCGAATAGGTTTTCGGGAATAGGATGGAAGCCCCAAGAATGTAACCTGCGGCAGTTTCTATCACGATAGCGAAAATTTCCATCGAACCGTGAATCCAAATCCCCCGAACACTTTTCCAAAAAACACCTTGCTGGAAGAAAAAATATTGAAAAGACCCCAGCATAATTGCGTTTTGCAACGAAACATAAAAAGTGCCAATGCCACCAAAAATTCCGAAAATGTAACACATCATCCCCACCTTCAAATTATTGAAAGTGATGCCAATAAAACTCCCCCAATTACTTCCAGATTTGTAAATAGCCACAGGATTTCCGTCTTTTATATTTTCTAGAGTTGTGTTGACATAGCCATCTCCAAGAATTAATCGGACAAAATCGGCATCGTATCTAGCCGAAATAGCTCCGAGGAAAACGGTGGCAAAGAATAGGACAAAAGCATACACCAAGTACCTTCGATATTCATAAAGTAACAGCGGCACTTCGGTTTTGAAGAAATAGACCAATCGATTGCTTTCGGTTCGTTTGGTCTTGTAAATTTTTTGATAAATCTGTGAGGCTAAATAGTTTAGGTAAACCACCGTTTTGCTTTTGGCATAATAAGTTTGGGCATAAGATAAATCATTCATTAATTGAATGTATAAATTTGCCATTTCATCAGGATTTTTTTTAGCTTTACCAAAAATAGCTTGTTCAAACTCAAGCCATTTTTCTTTATTGGTTTTTATAAATGCAATTTCTCTCATCGAGGGCTAAAATAAGAAATATGTCAGAATTATCCATTCGCACAACACAAAATGTTATAATAAATTTTAAAGCGGCCTCTGTTGGCGAAAGAATGTTGGCAAGCCTATTGGATTTGCTCATAAAAGCAGCCTATATTATAGCGGTAAGTTATATTTTTTTTATAGTAATGGGTATTGGCGATTTACTAGATCGAGTAGATATGTGGTCAAGAGTTGCCGTAATTATCCTTTTTTTCTTCCCGGTAATGATTTATTCTGTAACCTTAGAAAGTATTTTTGAAGGGCAAACCATTGGAAAAAAGTTGATAAAAATTAAAGTGGTCAAAATTGATGGTTATCAAGCTAGTTTTGGTGATTATCTCATTCGTTGGCTTTTTAGGATTGTCGAAAACAATATGTTTGGCGGACTCATTGGATTAGTTGCTATGATAGTCAATAGCAAAACCCAGCGAATGGGCGATATGGCAGCAGGTACGGCAGTCATTACGCTAAAAAATAATATCACAATCAGTAATACAATTCTTGAAGAAATTGGCGATGCATATATTCCCATTTATCCATTGGTAATCAAGCTTTCGGATAATGATATGCGAATTATTAAGGACACTTTTCTGGTTGCCAAAAAAAGTAATGACACAGAAACCATTCATAAACTGACCAGAAAAATCGAAAGTGTAACGGGTATAAAAAATCAATCTGGAAATCAAATTGATTTTATAAAGACCATTTTGAAAGATTATAATTTTTATACACGAAATATGTGATGCGAGGTACGAGGTACGATATACGATATACGATATACGAGGTACGAAGTGGGAAGATGGAAGATGGAAGAGTAAGGTGGAACAAAATGAATTGTTTAATTTTACAAAGTAAAAATTAAAATAGTGAAAA
>Ga0316612_1000195_pt1 | contig 22577 bp, 21 predicted proteins | sample MIS2016226_MG_FD_207676 | JGI IMG/M metagenome (GOLD analysis project Ga0316612, IMG submission 207676) | Microbial mat bacterial communities from Middle Island sinkhole, Lake Huron, Michigan, United States - MIS.2016.226 | ecosystem: Environmental > Aquatic > Freshwater > Lake > Sediment... | reverse complement strand
AAAAAAACCGTAATCTCTGTATCTTTTAAATGCTTTCATAATGAACGCAATATACTGATTTATAATTATTTAAACAAGTTTTTTCGCGTTAATTTTAAAAAAATTAGTTTTTAGAGGTTGCCTATAGACTATTTACTAGAAATATTTTAAAAAAAGGAAAAATTATTTTCTTTTCAAATGTTATAATTTATTTGTTTTTAAATAGTTATATGATTTTTGAAATTTATCAAGAATCCGATTTAAGAATTGGAGGAATTGGTTTTGTTTTTGAAATGTACACTTTATTTTTAAGCATTTTTTTTTCTTTTCTACTTTTAATTGAATATGTGATTTTCTATAGAATTTTTAAATATTTGGAACAAAAACAAAGCTGATTTATCTCAATACAAACGAAAATCAGAATAATACATTACCTAATGACCATTACCACTTTTTTAGAAAAATTAAAACAAACCCCAAAAGCTATTACATTTCCAGAAACCATTGCGGTGATTGAAGAACATTTCAATTTCACACCAACAGCTTTCAGTAATGGAACGCAACACAATGCTGCAGGAGAAAATTCAGGTTCTTGCAAACTATTTGCTTTTGCAAAATGGCAAAACTTCTCTCAAGCCGAAACCTTGGCTTGTTTTGGAGCCTATTATTTTGAAGAAGTATTGGAAAACCCAGAAGGAACAAACCACCAAAACATTCGGAATTTTATGAAAACAGGGTGGGATGGAATTCAATTTGAAGGAAGGGCGTTGACTTTGAAAGCCTAAAATTTTAGCCACAGACAGGTTTGTGGTTAAACAAATTTTGTGTTTTTGTGGCTAAACCACAACTTCTAAATCCACAAAAGAAAAAGTTTTACCAGTAAAAAGTCCTTTATCGGATAGTTTCAAATCGGGAATGACGAGCAAAGCCATAAACGAAAGCGTCATAAAAGGTGCTTTCAAGTTGCTTCCCAATTCCTTTGCCATTGCATCAATTTCTTGATATAATTTACCGGTTTCCCAGCCGTTTTTGTCGCTCATAATTCCAGCAACAGGCAAAGGCAACATTTTGTTTTTAGCTCCATTCACGGTGCAAACTCCGCCTCTGTTTTTTATTATTAGATTGACAGCATTGCAAATTTCTTCGTCAGAAGTTCCAACGACCACAATATTATGACAATCGTGTGCCACCGAACTGGCGATTGCTCCTTTTTTCAAACCAAAATTTTTGATGAAAGCAATGGCTGGAACTGTGTTTTCATACCGATTGACTACCGCCATTTTCAAAATATCGTTTTCAGTGTCCGAAACAAGTTGCCCGTCAATAATTAAGGGTTTGTGATGGATTTCATTGGTAATCAATTGTCCTTCTAAGGCTTCGATGATTCTAATTTTTGAGCCTGAACCAGAAATTTGAAAATCCTCGATTGTTTTGGCAACAATATTGAAATTATTTGGCGTTTCAAAAGGAACGTGATCGACAAAAGATTCTCCATCATTAGCCACTAATTGTCCGTTGATGTAGGTTTGATGCACTTTAAAATCGACTAAATTTTCGACTATAATAAAATCAGCAGCATCGTTTTGTTTCAATAATCCCACATTCATTTTGTAATGATAGACAGGATTCACACAAGCGGCTTGCAGGACTTTGAAAACGTCAATTCCTTTGGCAACAGCCCTAGCACAAAGCAAGTTGATGTGTCCCACAATCAAATCATCGGGATGCTTGTCATCTGAACAAAACATCATATTTTCGTAATTATTTGGAAGTAAATCAATCAGTGCTTCAAAGTTTTTGGCAGCACTTCCTTCGCGAATGAGGACTTTCATTCCGAGCGATAATTTTTCTTCGGCTTCTTCAAAACTGAAACATTCGTGGTCGGTAGAAATTCCTGCCGAAATATATTTTTTTACAGCTTCGCCTCTCAATCCTGGAGCGTGACCATCAACGGGTTTATTGAAATGTTTTGCCCATTCAATTTTTTTTAAAACTTCTGTATCGTCAAACAAAACGCCGGGATAATTCATCATTTCCGCCAAGTAATAAATGTCGGGAGAAGCCATTAATGCTGCAATTCCTTCCGAATCGATAACAGCGCCAGCAGTTTCAAAATTTGTTGCAGGAACACAAGATGGTGCGCCAAAATGGAATTTCAACGGCACTTTTTTGCCATTTTCAATCATATAGTAAACGCCTGTCGAACCCAAAACATTGGCAATTTCGTGAGGGTCGGAAATGGTTGCGACTGTGCCGTGAAGCACTGCAATTTTGGCAAACTCTGAAGGAACGAGCATCGAACTTTCGATATGAATGTGGGAATCGATAAATCCGGGCATAATGTAACTTTTGACCTCGTGTTTTTTTTCGATTATCGAAATGATTTTCCCGTTTTCGACAGTGATTTCGCCAGCAAAAATGCGTCGATTTTGAATGTCAACAATTTGTCCTTGAATTTGCATTTGTTTGTGAGTTTCAGGTCAAACCTAATAACTTTAACCTGATTTGTTAATATTTGTAAATATATTCTATTATCTAAAAAAATGGAATCTTATGGCTGTTTTTTTTGTAATTTTATCCCACTAAAGTTTTATTATGCGATTTTTACTGATATGTTTCTTGTTTGTAATGGCACTTCCTGTTTTTTCGCAAGAAAAAATAAGTTCAGACAATGCCCCCAAAATAAAAATAGATTCCCTTTACCGTGAAGATCAGTTTTATTTTAGCTTTACTTTTACCACTTTACAAAATAAACCTAGTGGATTGACGCAAGATAAATTTTCCTCAGGGTTTTCATTGGGATTTCTTCGCGATTTTCCAATCAACAAGACTCGAACTATTGCAATTGCGCCAGGAATAGGACTTGCATACAATAATTACAATCAAAATCTAAAGATTTCGGAACAGAATAATGTTCTAGGATATTCCATTCTTGACTCGAATAGTTCTTTTGATAAGAACAAATTTAGTCAGTTACTTGTTGAAGTGCCAATTGAATTGAGATGGCGATCATCTACTTTTGAAAGTCATAAGTTTTGGCGGATTTATGGCGGATTTAAAATGGGCTATTTAATTTATGACAAATCAATTTATGAAGACGTCAACGGAAAAATAATTGTCGAAAACAACAAAAACTTCAATGCTTTTCAATATGGAACTTATCTTTCAGTAGGATACAATTCGGTAAATATATATGCCTATTATGGATTGAATACGTTGTTTCAATCAGCCAAAACCAATACCGAATTAATTGATATGAATTCGATAAATATTGGAGTTATGTTCTATATTCTATAGGAATAAGGCAATAAGTTTAGTCCATTATTAGACAATTTTCTATTGCTAATCTTTATAAGCAAAAATTTATTAGCAAAACAAAACAACTTAACTGTTCTTGAGATATTTGCAATTTTTACTTTTAAAAGAAAAAATCAGACTAAATTTTTCGATTTTAAGGCAAATAGTAAGCTTAATAAAACTTTCTGAAACACCAAATTTCACTATCAACGTATCGCTTCAAACACATTGAAGTATAGAAAAATTTTGTTTTAATCAGGGCAAACGCTTTTAAAATTTTTTTACCACAAATTACAAACACGAGCGAAGCGAACTGACGAAGTAAATTTGCACAAATTCAAAAACGATTAAAATTAATTTGCACGAATTTTCTTGCATTTTTTGTAAATTAGTGTAATTAAAAAGTACAAAAATTCGTGTTCATTCGTGTAGTTCGTGGCTGCTTTTTGTCTTATTTTTAAAAGCGTTTGCCCTGGTTTTAATAACGGTTTAATCTATAGTCTATTTTTTTCGTAAATTAGCCATTCCTTAAAATAAGGGTACAATTCAAAACTAAATTCAAATAATAAATATGAGAGCATTAAATATTTTAGAAACCATTGGAAATACTCCCGTAGTTAAAATCAATAAGTTGTTTGGAAACGGCAAAGAAGTTTGGATTAAACTAGAAAAATCGAATCCCGGAAATAGCATCAAAGACAGAATCGCTGTCGCAATGATTGAAGACGCCGAAAGTAAAGGATTATTGAATTCCGAAAGTGTAATTATCGAACCAACATCAGGAAACACGGGAATTGGATTGGCTTTGGTTGCCGCAGTCAAAGGATACAAAGTAATTTTGGTAATGCCAGAATCGATGAGTGTGGAACGCCGAAAATTAATGGAAATTTATGGTGCCGAATTCGTTCTTACGCCTCGCGAAAAAGGAATGAAAGGCGCTATCGAAAAAGCAGCCGAATTGGTCTTGGAAACTCCAAAAGCTTGGTCGCCAAAACAGTTTGACAATCCAGCCAATGTTGCCATTCACGAACGAACTACTGCCCAAGAAATTATTGCCGATTTTCCTAATGGTTTAGATTATGTCATCACAGGTGTTGGAACTGGCGGACACATTACAGGCATTGCCAAAGTATTGAAAGCCAAATTTCCGAATGTAAAAGTAATTGCAGTCGAACCTGAATTGTCACCAGTTTTGAGCGGTGGAACTCCTGGTCCACATCCTTTGCAAGGCATCGGAGCTGGTTTCGTACCTTCAATATATAATAGCAATTTAATTGACGAAATAGTCCAAGTGAGCAAAGACGATGCTTTTGAATATGCCCGAAAAATAGCCAAAGAAGAAGGAATTCTTGTTGGGATTTCGACAGGAGCTTCATTAGCAGCTGTCGCCAAAAAACTAGAAACTATTCCAGACGGCTCGGTTGTGCTAACCTTTAATTACGATACTGGCGAAAGATATTTATCTATCGAAGGGTTGTTCTAACCTTAAAGCAAAGCTTCCAGCCTTCAAAAGGCTGGAAGCTTTTTTTTAGAAAAAAACCCGTCCCGATTTTTATCGGGACGGGTTTTCTAATAAATTGAATAAATCAGCTATGCTTCAACTTCAAATGGAAGTATAGATACATACGATTTATTATCTCTTTTCTTTTGGAACTGAACTACTCCATCTACTCTTGCGTGTAGGGTGTGATCTTTACTAATGTAAACATTTTCACCTGGATTGTGTTTTGAACCTCTTTGTCTTACGATGATGTTCCCTGCAATAGCAGCTTGTCCACCAAAAATCTTAACGCCTAAACGTTGTGATGCTGATTCTCTACCATTCTTGGAACTACCGACACCTTTTTTGTGAGCCATGACGTATTGGTTTTATATTGTTACTATTCTTGTGTTTCTTCTTTTTTAGCCTTAGGAGCTTTTTTTACTTTAGGAGCAACAACTTCTTCGGTTGTAACTTCTTCTTTAGCTATTTCAATAGTTTCTTTTTTGGCAGCTACTTTTTTAGGAGCCGAAACTGAAATACCTTCGATTACAATTTGGGTAAGATACTGACGGTGACCGTTTCTCTTTTTGTAACCTTTTCTTCTTTTCTTTTTGAAAACGATTACTTTATCTCCTTTTAAGTGTTGTAACACTTTGGCTTCTACCGAAGCACCTTCTATAGCGGGGGCGCCTATTGTGATTGAACCGTTATCGTCTAACAAATATACTTTGTCGAAAGAAACTTTTGTTCCTTCTTCATTTGTCAAACGGTGAACGTAAACCTTTAGGTCTTTGCTAACTTTGAATTGTTGCCCTGCTATCTCTACGATTGCATACATAACAAATTGTTTTATAAATTTTAATCCCGACTTTTCGGGTCGCAAATATACAATTAAATATTTATTTTGCAATTTGTTACTCAAAAAAAATATTTTCTTTATTTAATGCATTGTTTTTTAAGGCTTTCACAATGATTCTCTAATGTTTTTTATCATAAAATTGTTGGTTTTTTATGGTTATATTCTAACATTAATTTAAGTTTCTGCAACTACATTTTGGATTTTTGAACAAAACTTTTCATAAAAAAATGTAATCCCTAAAACCAAAAAATCCCGTAACCCCTCTAAAATAAGTGATTACGGAATTAATATTTGTACTCAAAGAAGAAATAATTCACGAATAATGGGAATTTTGTAAAAATCGTGATGCTTTATTGTAGTACGATTTTTTTCTATATTTGTGTTTTAAAATTATATGTTATGGAAACGCTATTATTAAAAAGCAACTTAAAAAAAGACTTAACTCTATTATTAAATCTTGCCAAAGAAAAAGGATTGATATTAGAAGTTGCGCCAAAACAAGGGCTTGCTAAACCCACAACAACTGCAAAACCAAAAATAAGCAAACAAAAACTAATTATGCAATTGTCTAAAGAGGTTAATACAGCAATGCACAAAAAACTAATGCAAGATTACAACACATACAATGATAGTAATTACAGATAGTAATTTAATTTTTAGTGCATTAATAACGCCTAGAGGAACGGTTGCCAAGATTTTAAAAGAACAAAATTGAATACAATTTTTTGTACCTAATTTTGTTTTTGACGAAATTAAAAATCATTTTGATAAGATTTTGTTTCTATCTCCATATTCAAAATTAGAATTAATAGAACAAATCAAAATTTTGATAGCTAAAATTAAAATCATTGAAACCAAAACAATTCCAAAAGAATATATTGTTACAGCAACAGAAATTGTAAAAGATATAGATCCAAAAGATATGTTTTTTGTTGCATTAAATCTTTACAAAAAACACAAAATTTGGACTGGCGATAAACCTTTGAGAGATGGTTTAGAAAAACGGTTATAAAATATGCGTTTCTACACAGGAACTCAAATCAAAGTTGTACAAGAAATGTAACACCCAAAACCAAAAAATCCCGTAACCCCTCTAAAATAAGTGATTACGGAATTAATATTTGTACTCAGAGCGGGAGTACAAACACTTCAATTTGACAATTTTAAACAGCCTCCTAAACCATTGACAAAACTAACTTAAATCGCTATAAATTCAATATTTACAATGCTTTAAAGATACATTCAATTAGTAGAATAAAATAGAATGATATTTAATATAATTGACTAAATACTGACTAAATACTGACTAAGATTTTTTTAACTCGATTTAATGTTATAAATTTGAATGTTCAAAAGTTCAAAAATTATGGCAAAAGTTAAATTTCTACTTCAAAGCAAGTCCGAAAACTCACAAATTTACATTCGACTTTCAATCAGTCAATTTGTTTCACTAAAGAAAAAAACAGGGTTTACAATCAGTCCGAAAGACTGGAGCGAAACCAACTTCCCGAAACAAACCAAACCCGAAAACAAAGTACTATCAACAAACCTTAAAAAGTTAGAAATATTTGTTTTGGAAAACCTCAACAAAGATTTAGCAAAAAACACTTTGATTGATGCGTATTGGTTAGAAAAACAAATCGACACTTGTTTTGAACGTGTTTCAAAAAACGATGCGGGATTGTTAGTTAATCATATTCAATACATTATCGATAACGCCAATACTCGCAAAGTGATAGGGCGTAAAAACTTAGGATTGTCACAAAGTAGGGTAAAAGGGTACACCACATTTAAAAACCTTTTTACTGTTTACCAAACCGTAATTAAAAAACAAATTACCTTTTTAGACATTAACAAAACCTTTGTTGACAAATTCATTAACTGGCTTGTTAACTCAAAAGGGTATTCAATGAATTATGCGGGAAAACAAATTGACAATTTAAAAACAGTTTGCATCGATGCAGAAAAAAACGACATTAAAATTAATCCGTATGTTAGTCAAATTCAAGGGTTTTCTGAAAATGACGACGACCGATACATACAAACTTTGTCGTTTGTGGAATTAGAACTAATTAGAACAGCAGAAATAAAAAAACCCGCATACGATAACGCCCGTAAATGGTTGTTAATTGGTTGTGAAATAGGACAAAGAGGCGGGGATCTATTGAATATCACTAAGGACAATATTAGATACAAAAGCGGAAATATGTATCTTGACGTTATCCAACAAAAAACGGGAAAATCCGTAACAGTCGGAATAATAAACCCGAATATCATTGACATTATAGAAAACGACTTCCCGCATAAAATCAGTACGCAAAAACTAAACGACTATATTAAAAAAGTTTGTGAAATTGCAAAAATTAATGAGAGTGTTGAGGGAACAAAATTGATAGTTACCAAAACTGGCAAACGAATTTTAAACCTAAAAGGCAAATATATTGACGAAACCGAAAGGCGCAAAAAGTTAGATTTTTACCCTAAACACGAACTTATTACAACGCACTCGTTTAGACGTTCGTTTTGTACTAACTATTACAAAAAGATACCCACAGCCGTATTAATGGGCATATCAGGACACAGCAAAGAGAGTTTATTTTTAACCTACATAAACCAACGAGAGGACAAAGACAGTAACGCCGATTTGTTTATGAAGTTTTACAGCGACATACACAAAAACAAAGCACCCGAAATGAAAGTAATACTTAATACAGGAACGGAATAATGAAAGTTTCAGAATACACCCCTTTATACGGATTACTTTTTAATTTTGAGTATCTTACTGGAATTGACGGTAAAAAAATGACAGTAAACGAAATGTTTGAAAATTACCCCGATTTTGAATTAACGGACATTCACATTAACCAATTAGATACGTTTGATTTATTTAGTTTGCAAACTGTATTAAAAGATGTTTGTATAACTGAAAAAATTATTATTCCATACCTTAGGGATATGTTTGATGAGTATAGACAGGCGGGAGGGAATCCCTTTGTATGGTTGCATAGAACTTTTGAAAGCATAAATCTAAACCCACATAATTACAAAGCGGAATACAGGGGAATACTTGAAAAAACATTAATTGAATGGATTGAAAATTTTGAAAAACAACCTTATGATTTGAAGTATAACAATGAAAACAGGCAAATCCTTCTTAGCGGGTATAACTACGAACCGTTTTTAGACATTAACAACGAATATTACATTCGATTAGAAGAGCACAAAGAAAGTTTTCAAAGTCGATTTTCTTTTATTGATGAAAACGATATTCAAACCGAATTTGAATTAAATGATTTTTTAGAAAATGAACATTATGATTTAAACATAATTTTTGAACAGGAATACAATATTTTTAGTGAGAACTCAATTTATTTTTATGGTTGCTCGTTTGAAATATATCTTAAAACATACCCCGAAAGACTAAAATCTTATTTAAAGGAGTTTCCCGATGCAAACGAAATAGATTTTTGTACTTATGAGTTAAATAGCAATTTTACTTACATAGCTTCAAAATCTATAAATGATAAAATAGGGTATTCAATTAAGAAAAGGATTGAATTTTTAAATAATAAAGTTGAACCTAAAGCAACAATAAAACAACTCGAACCGCTCGATTTATCCGATACCTCAGCAGTTGAAAAAATAATAGTTATCAAAGAACCATACGGCGAAATATTTGCGAATAATGGTTTTGAATTGTTTGAGTATATCTTAAGCGAATACGTAAAACCAAAAAACACAATAGGACGTTTTGAAGACTTAAGTTATTATTACAGATGTTTATTTGAAGATAAATTTATACATCAAAAACCCGAACCTTTTAGGCTTTGGTTTATTGAAAAATATACAGATGAGTTTACTAAAATAAAAACTAAAATACAAGCCACAAGTCCACAAAGAAAAAAAGACTATTCAAGTGCATTGGATTGGTTTAAACTTCAAAATAAATAACGTACCGTAAATAGTACAAGTCCGAACTTTACACGGAACAAGCGAATTAATCCCTTTACACTCTAATCAATTAATAATATTAATTATGAGTGCAATACAATTCGTGGCAACTTCGCCACAAGATTTAAAAAACGAAATTACAGCCGATGTAAAAGTAGTTTTGGACGACTTTTTAAAACATTTCAAACCCGTACAACCCGCCGAGTATTTAACCCGCCAAACAGTCGCAAAAATGTTTGACGTGGATTTGTCAACCGTGCATAATTGGTGCAAGTCGGGAAAACTCAAACCAATGGGGATTGGTTCACGGGTTTACTTTTTAAGAGCCGATATAGAGGCGTGTTTAATCCCTTTAAATCAATAAGGCGATGGATAGTAATAATACCAACCACCGCCCCGTAAATCTTTCAAAACAGCAAAGCAAAGATAACGAAAAATTAAATCAACTAAAACAGTATGTTAGTCAATCTAAATACATTGAGCCTCTCGAGCAAATAAAAGTTTGTCAAAGTTTTGGATTGACTTATTTTAAAAATGTATTTAGAGACGAATATAGAAAACGTTTTTATGATTTTCTTTTTGAAAACGTGACTACTTGTGCAAATGTTACAAAGCACACTTCAATACCTCAAAAATACCTTTGTGAATGTAAAGCCTATTATGAAAACAAGAAACTTTTAAAGGTTGTTGGTTGGGGCATTTGCCCCGTAACCAACTCTAAAAACGTCCAATTTTTGTCAACAAATCCAAACATTTGGAATGATGCTTTTTTATTCCCACAGTCTAACCAATTAAAAATGTTTTAATCGATGGAAAAGACTATAAAAGCCGACGTAATGAGCGACTGGAAAACAGAATTTACAAAGAGAGTACAGCTCGAATGTAAAAGCCGTAAAGAAACATTCACTTTTTATGATGCGTTGCAAAAAGAAAAATATCATACCCAACGGGATAAAGTTTTTTTGTCGGTTGTTACCTTTTTAAGAAGTGAACCGTTAAGAGATAACGACTATGTAAAATATGTTTCGTGCTACATTAAAACAGGCACAAAACTAAATGCGAAATATTTTAGAAACAACCTCAACAAGCTAAACGAATACTATAATAAAGCCGACGAAAAAAAAGCAAAAGGCGAAACATTCAACCCGTTTAGTTTGAGATCCTATCAAAGATATGTTTTGTTTATGGTTTTGAAGTTGAGCGGGGAATATACAAGCGATTTAGATGAGCCGTTTGGAGTTAAAATCGATGGACATAGAGAATACAACCCGTTAACAAATTTACCGTCGGTATTACGTGGGGAATTACCTTTTGAAGTAAAAGAATACGATATAAAAAGAGCGTTCCCCTCGTTTATTGATATTGAATTAAAAAAAGAATATAGACAAAACGTTTATGAAATTCTCGACAAAAAAACGTTTGCTTATTTGCTTAATTCCAACGTTACCAACAAAGGAGCAGACCGAAACAAAATTTTAAAAGAACTTTCAAAGGTTTACGGCGACAATGCTGACAAAGTTTGTACCCTCGAGAGGTTCAACACCAAAGGAGGCGCATTTATGGACTTTTCTAAATACGAAAAGGAATATATCGAAAGATTTGTTACCGAAAATAATTTAATCGATTACGTCCGATTACACGACGGCGTTTTTGTCCGAGCCGAAACCAATGTTAATTTTTTTGTTTTTGATTGGGTTGTGTATGCAGTTAAGGAATGTATAAAACCAAAGATTGAAAATGAAATAGTAAACTTTTACGATATTGACGAAAGCGACAAAGTTTACACTTCGCCAACGATGTACGCCGACTTTTTTATACAAGAAAAGTTTATACGAATTTCGACACCCGATGACAAAATATTTTTATTAAGAGATACTAATAACGTGGTTGATTTTTTCAATCATAATACCGATACCGTTTCGTTTTTGAAAGACAACATAAACGACTTTGCAAATTCATTTGATGCAGTAGCGGACACCATAGCACGGGAAAATTTTAGCGTTGTAAAACAGGGTTTTTTATTAATTCCCTCCATAGAATTAAAATACTATTCAGATACTAAAAACACTTTTGGACTACCTTTTAAAAATGGTTTTTATTATTTCGATTTGGACGACACTGGAGCATTAAAACGCAAAGAGTACACCGATGTAAAAGGCTTTTTTGCACCGCACGAAATACAAAGCCGAGAGTTTAAATATACCGATGAGGTTGGAATGTTTGAGCAGTTTTTAATAAGAGCGTGTACAGGGCGAAAAGAACCTAACACACAGGACACCAAAAACATTTTCGAGAGTTTTAAGACAATGTTTGGTTATTTGTGCCACAACTATAAAGATGCAACAAAAAACCCGTGTATCGTCCTTACTGATATGGACGCCGACGACGAAACCCGAAACGGACGGCGGGGGAAAACATTAATATCAAAAGCCGTTCAAGAAGTACAGGAATCCATTATTAAGGGAGGCAAAGAATTTGATAGTAACTATACTTTTGTTTTTGCAGACCTCGAAAAAAAGCATAATGTTTATATCATTGACGATGTTCCAGCGGGGTTTAAATATGACGATTTATACACCAATATTTTAGGGGATATTTCAGCACAAAGAAAAGGATTGAAAGCCGAATTAATCAAATTTAAAGATGCTCCAAAGTTTGCTATTACTTCAAATTGGGTTGTTCCTTATGATGAGCGAAACGCCTCGACAAATGGGAGGTTTATTGAATACAAGTTTACAAACTATTATACATCAAAGCACACCCCAAAAGACGAATTTAAGTGTTCCTTTTTTCAAGATTGGAACGCCGACGAATGGAATCTATTTTACTCTTTTGTTTTTCGATGCGTGAAACTTTATTTACAAAAGGGAATCATAAAAACCGAGTACAATAAGACGGGCGACAATTATAAGGCGTATTTTAATAACGATGCAGTTTATAATGAGTTTCACAGATGCGTTAATAATTTCGTTACCGATATAACGTGTTTGAGTTTTTCAGTAACGGACTTTTTAAGAGAGTATAACGATAGTTTAAACCCTTTGCGATTTGAAAAAATGTTTACGATACGAAACGTTAAACGATATATTGATGCGTGGGTTGGTAATTTCAATAGGGAAAACAAAAGTTTTATGTTTGAGTACTGCCAAAGAACCCGAAAATGGATTAAAAAATACTAATCCGTTACACTTGTTACAGATGCGTTACGGTTGTTGTTACGGTTCAAACCCCCGCCGTTGTTGGGTTGTTACGGTTGTTACACTTAAAAATAAAGTATGCGTATGAGTAAAAAAGTAAGCAATAAAATAGTGTTCATTTTTTATGTATAGTATGAGTACATTTTAACCGTAACAACCGTAACGGAATTGAAAATCAAATAGTTATCCGTAATAAGAAGTGTAACACAAACGTAACTGTTACACTTAATCAAAAAAAATCATTAATGAATATTAAAAAAAATGGAATTAGAACAAAAAACCACCAAAGAAATAAGAACCGTATTAAAAACGGTTATCAATAAAGAGTTACTAAATATAGAAACCCTTTTCGATGGTTTGCCTCCAAAGGAACGTTTAGAAATAATCGTTAAACTAATCCCGTATGTTTTACCCAAAGTTGATAATGTAAGTTATAGTTTGGGCGAACCGATGGATTTTGGACTTTAAATGTTCCCTAATAATTTAGGTTAAAAATCAAAGCAAAATGAGTGTAGAAAATTGCAATACAGTAAGTATAACCAAACTCAAAGCGTGGGGATATTTGAATTATGGTATAAGATCGGGCGTTATTAGTTGGAGCATATCGGGGGAGGTTCAATCACGTATCGGGATAAAATCAACTATTTTAGAACACGAAAAATATATTACCCTCGAATACACCCAAAACGGGGAAAATATAAAATACGATGTACAAATTGAATCGATACCCTCGAATTTAGGCAAAGGCAAAATTTTGTATTTCGTTTGTCCGAGAACTGGAAAACATTGCAGAAAATTGTATCATAATTCTAAATACTTTTTGCACCGAGAGGCGTTCCATTATTTGTATTATGATAAACAAATAGAATCCAAAAGAAACCGTTACTTAGTATCGATATTCGACAAAGTATTTATAAGCGATGAGGTTTACAACGAACTTTATAGTAAACACTTTAAAACCCACTACAACGGCATAGAAACAAAACGGTATAAAAAGATTATGGATAAAATAAAAAGAGCCGAGAGTTACCCGTCGGGAACAATTGAAAGATTGATAATGATGTAAAAATAGAACCGTTCAAACAGCACCCGCCCCCCCCCTTAAAAAGAAAGTGAAGTAGTGCGCATATTCATTCACAGTAATTTTGATGTTAAATTTTATTTATAATCAATATAAATAAACCAAAATGAGGAAAACCGTAAAGTATACATTTTGCAATAAGTTATCTTTGAGTATTATAAATTTTATACCGAAAAAAAAATATTGTTTTTGACAAAAAGAAATATTATCTAACAAACCATTGTCAATTACAAGTTGTAAGTAAGAATTAGAAACCAAAAACAAACATTATGAAGAAATTATTTTGGACAATTGGCTCAATTGTAATTATTGCAATCGGAATTTACATATTCAACTTTGTAACTATTATTCAACCAACTATTAGCATAGTTAATAACGACAGCAGAAACGATGGAATTTCATTAGATGTTCATTACAAATTTTATGTTATCCCCAATACCTTAGAACTTAATTTAAAAAACGTTCCTTCTGACAAAGCTCCAGCAGACATATTTAGAGTTTTTTTACAAACGTCCTCAGCTCTCAAAGACAAAAATTTTGAAAAAGTTGAACTAAAATACAAGGGCACACTAAAGTTTATTTTAAATGGAGACTATTACAAACGACTTGGAAGTGAATTTGAAGTGCAAAACCCAATTTATACAATGAGAACATTGCCTGAAAATTTGTATAATCCGAGTGGCGAACTATCTTACAGCAAATGGGAAGGTGGAGCGTTTGGGGTACTTGGTAAACAAATGGAAGACTTTAATGACTTTAATAACAAATGGTATCTCGACGATATGATAAATGAAATAGAAAAATGAAAAAAATACTTATTATCTGTTTACTTATGAGCCTTGTTTCTTGTAAAAACGATTTAAAAAACGTTGATGATGAAACATTTTTAGACACTACTGCAGTGGCGGTTGATACAATGACTATTCCTTCGCCTTCAATCAATAATGAGTGGGAATACGACACAAATGAAGATAAAATGACTTCAACTATTACAAAATATGCAACCATTACATCTAACGAAAGTTTGTCTTTAGATTTTCCTTATGATGGATTAAATATGGGTTATCTGAAGTTAAGAAAGAAAAATGGGGTTTTAAATATTCTTATTCAAATTGACAAAGGACAAATAAGCACTAGTTATGACAATCACAATATTAAAGTAAGGTTTGATGATAATAAAGCAATTACATTTAGCTATTTAGAACCCGAAGATAATAGTAGCGACCTAATATTTATTGAAAACGAAACAAAGTTTTTATCGAAACTTAAAAAATCTAAAAAAACTTTAATCGCATTACCTCTTTATCAAGGTGGAACTCAAATATTAGAGTTTAATACAGAAAATTTAAAATGGTAATTCTAAATTAATATTAAACTGCAGTCTTACAATTTTGGCATACTAAATAACAATAACGTAACGTTGATAAAATAGCAAAAGGCGAACCACAAAACGGAACGCCTTTTTTTATGTTTACAATAAACATAAAAAAAACGGTAGTTGTTCAATCTACCGTTTAACGTTGTTCAAAAGTTGGTTTAAAACTGGCATTGTAAACCGTTGCAAATATATTGTTTTTTATGGTTTATTAGAATTACTGACTAAATACTGACTAATAAGGCATAAAAAAAACCGCAAAGAATTAAAAATTAAGTCTTTACGGTTTTACTAAGTACTCAGAGCGGGACTTGAACCCGCACGAACATTGCTGTTCACTGGATTTTAAGTCCAGCGTGTCTACCAATTTCACCATCCGAGCGTTTTGCTTTTCTTATGTTGTATCTAATTTTTAGAAAAAATTAATTAAATACAGCACCATCCGAGCGTTTTGCTTTTCTTATGTTGTATCTAATTTTTAGAAAAAATCAATTAAATACAGCACCATCCGAGCGTTTTGCTTTTCTTATATTGTATCTAATTTTTAGAAAAAATTAATTAAATACAGCACCATCCGAGCGTTTTGCTTTTCTTATATTGTATCTAATTTTTAGAAAAAATCAATTAAATACAGCACCATCCGAGCGTTTTGCTTTTCTTATGTTATATCTAATTTTTAGAAAATTAATTAAATATAGCACCATCCGAGCCAAACAATGCAGTTACCATTCAATAAAGTAAAAAACAGTAGAATAACAACATCTTGAGCGAAAAACGGGGCTCGAACCCGCGACCTCGACCTTGGCAAGGTCGCGCTCTACCAACTGAGCTATTTTCGCATTTTATTTTAAAAGAACTTTATGTGTCCTCGTTCGCCGCGGCGAACGCGCTCTACTCCCGAAACTTCGGGAAGCTATTTTCGCATTAAATAAAGAACACAATGCTAAATTTATATTGCGGAGGCAAATTTAATACATTAATTCAATTACACAAGCGTTTTTTACAAAAAATATAAAGCATTAATAGAAGCCTCTGAAAGCCAAAACTTTAATGACAATCCTACTCTTTTTTAGTCAACATTCTCTTGATTTCGTTGAGTTTCATCAAAGCTTCCATTGGCGTAATGGTGTTGATGTCCAAACTCAAAATCTCTTCCTTGATTTCTTCCAATAACGGATCATCGAGGTTGAAAAAACTCATTTGCATTTGATCTTTTGTGGGATTATTTCCGTTCAAGGCTTCGCTAGAATGGTCTTTCTCTAGTTTTTTTAGGAGCTTTTGAGCTTTCAAAATTACGATTTGTGGCATTCCCGCCATTTTTGCCACATGAATTCCAAAACTGTGGGCACTTCCTCCTTTTACCAATTTACGAATAAAAAGAACGGTATCTTTCAGTTCTTTTACAGAAACATTATAATTTTGAATTCTATTCAAGGATTCAGTCATTTCATTCAACTCGTGATAATGCGTTGCGAATAATGTTTTGGGTTTTGATGGATGTTCGTGCAAAAATTCTGCAATAGACCAGGCAATTGAAATTCCATCATAGGTACTGGTTCCTCTTCCAATTTCGTCCAACAATACCAAACTTCTATCGGAAATATTGTTAAGGATAGAAGCCGTTTCATTCATTTCGACCATAAAAGTCGATTCTCCCATTGAGATATTATCACTAGCTCCTACTCGAGTGAAAATTTTATCAACAATCCCCATTCTCACACTATCGGCAGGAACAAAACTTCCCATCTGAGCCAATAATACAATCAAGGCGGTTTGACGCAAAATAGCCGATTTACCCGACATATTGGGTCCCGTAATCATAATTAGTTGCTGTGTTTCTCTATCCAAAAAAACATCATTGGCAATATAAGGTGTTCCAACTGGCAATTGTTTTTCGATAACGGGATGCCTTCCGTTTTTAATTTCTAATTCAGTTGTGTCATCTATTTCGGGACAAACATATTTGTTTTCGATGGCCAATTGTGTGAAAGAACACAAACAATCTAATTGTGCGACCAAATTCGCATTCATTTGAACGGGCTTGATATAGGTGGCAATCCAACTCACCAATTGTTCGAATAACTCCACTTCAATTTTGTGAATTTTTTCTTCGGCACCCAATATTTTGGTTTCGTATTCTTTTAATTCTTCTGTAATGTATCGTTCAGCACTGACTAAAGTTTGTTTCCTAATCCATTCTGGCGGAACTTTGTCTTTATGGGTATTCCTGACTTCGATATAATATCCAAATACATTATTGAAGGAAATTTTCAAGGACGAAATCCCTGTTCTTTCGGATTCTCGTTTTTCAATTCCTTCCAAAAATTCTTTACCTGAAGTTGAAATCGCTCGTAAATCGTCCAGTTCTTCGTTGATTCCTTTGGCAATTGCGTTGCCTTTGGCAATCGACACGGGAGCATCTTGGTTCAGAACGGTCTTAATTTTTTCACGCAACAAATCGCAACTGTGAAGGCTGTCGCCAATAACTTTCACGGCTTCTTGGGGGCTTTCTAAGGCCAAAGTTTTTATTGGAATAATCGCATCCAAAGATGCTGCCAGATAAACCACTTCTCGGGGCGATACTTTTCCGGTAGCAATCTTGGAAATCAAACGTTCTAAATCGGATACTTGTTTGATTTGCTTTTGGATATTTTTTAATACGTTTTGATTTTCTTTCAAATAAGAAACCACTTGATGGCGGTCTCGTATTTTATTGGCATCTTTCAAAGGCAAAGCCAACCAACGTTTGAGCAAACGACCTCCCATTGGCGAAAGCGTTTTGTCAATCACATCTAGCAACGTGACCGCATTCGGATTGTAACTGTGATATAATTCGAGGTTGCGAATGGTGAAGCGATCCATCCAAACGTAAGCATCTTCTGCAATGCGTTGAATGGCTGTAATATGTTGTACTTTATTGTGTTGGGTTTCGGATAAATAATATAAAATCGCTCCCGAAGCAATGATTCCTTCGTGTAATTCTTCGATTCCAAAACCTTTTAATGATAGGGTTTGAAAATGTTTGGTTAAGATTTCAAAAGCATAATCTTCTTTGTAAATCCAATCTTCCAGATAAAAACAGTGATAATCCTCGCCAAAAGTTTCCCTAAAATTGATTTTGTTATTTTTTGGAATTAGAACTTCGCTCGGATTGAAATTTTGCAACAGTTTGTCAATGTATTCGGCATTGCCTTGGGCTGTGAGAAATTCGCCTGTGGAAACATCCAAAAATGAAATTCCGATCGATTTATTGGCAAAAAAAATCGCCGCCAAGAAATTATTTGTTTTGGATTGTAAAACTTCATCATTCATCGAAACGCCGGGAGTTACGAGTTCTGTAACGCCACGTTTTACGATGGTTTTGGTCATTTTTGGATCTTCGAGTTGATCGCAAATAGCCACACGAAGTCCAGCTTTGACCAGTTTTGGTAAATAGGTATTCAAGGAATGATGCGGAAAACCCGCCAAAGCCGTTTCGGTTTCAGAACCTGCACCACGTTTGGTTAACACAATTCCTAAAATTTTAGAAGCACGAACGGCATCTTCGCCAAAAGTTTCGTAAAAATCGCCCACTCTAAACAACAAACAAGCATCAGGATATTTCCTTTTGATTTCGTTGTACTGCCTCATTAAAGGCGTTTCCTTGACAAGTTTATCTTTAGATGACAAATTTTTTTGTTTAAATTTATTAGAAAGCGAATTTATATATTTTTGGCGAAAAACGAAGAATTCAAAAATTAAAATATTTTTAAGAAAATTTTAGGGTTGAAATTCTATTTTTTCTATAAATTTGTATTTCAATACTAAATAAAAATATAATTAAGATGAAAAAAATAATTACTCTTTCGATAGTTCTTTTGTCATTTGTGTTATCAAACGCACAAGAAACTGCTAAAATTTCCAAGTCCAAGAAAAAAGCAAAAACCACTAAGGTTGCTAAAGTTGTTATTCCAAAAGTAGAAGGTGCAGGGATGTATTTCGAATCAGAAACCATTGATTATGGAACTATTGCTGCAAATTCTGACGGAAAACGTGAATTTGTTTTTACCAATAACGGCAACAAACCATTAATCATCACAAATGCGCAAGGTTCTTGTGGATGCACCGTGCCAACCTATTCAAAAGAACCAATTCTTCCAGGAGCCAAAGGTGTTATTGGCGTGAAATATGATACTTCGAGAGCTGGACAATCTTTTGACAAAACGGTAACCATTACCTCAAACGCAATGGGATTCCCTACAAAAGCGCTTAAAATTAAAGGAAATGTCTTGCCTGTTCCTGCTGCTGAACCTGCAACAAAAAGCTAAAATATTTACCAAAATAATAAAAAGGCTTCCTATATAAAAAATAGGAAGCCTTTTTTATAATTTATTACTTGATGCGAAAACTGAAAAACAGTGAACTCAATCGAAAATCTATTGAAGATTTTAAACAATCTGAAAAAACACCCATTATCATTGTTTTGGACGATATTCGTAGTTTGCATAATATTGGTTCAGTCTTTAGAACTGCCGATGCTTTTTTGATAGAAAAAATAGTTTTGTGTGGCATCACAGCCACTCCGCCCAACAAGGAAATGCACAAAACGGCTCTTGGCGCTACCGAAACCGTGGCTTGGGAACACTCAAAAAATGTTTTGGAAGTGATTCAAAATTTGAAAGACCAGAATATTACTGTTCTTGCCATCGAACAAGTGGAAAGTGCCGTTTTTCTTCAAGATTTTGAAGTTGAAAAAGACAAAAAATATGCTTTGGTTTTTGGGAACGAAGTATTTGGCGTATCGCAAGAAGCGGTTGCTATTTGCGATGGTTGCATTGAGATTCCGCAATTAGGAACTAAACATTCGCTAAACATTTCCGTAAGTGCAGGAATTGTGGTTTGGGATTTGTTTCAAAAAATGAAATAGTTAAAAAAGACTTAAAAAAATTAGTACTTTAGTGGAATGAAAAATTATGTTTTATTGAAAATAATTTTGGTAATATTATTCTTTATTCCAAAAGTAACTTTCGCAATCGATCCTCCTGTAATCACTGCGACAGGAAATCAAATTTATTGTCCCGGAACTTCTTTAAAAATAGTCGAAACAATAAGTATTACATTCGATCCTCTTGAACCAACTACTGATGCAGTTTATATTCAAATCACCTCGGGTTTCGCCATTGGGGACATATTAACACTAACTAATTCTAGTTCACATCCTACAATTTCAACAGATTTAGGATTTAATTCAATCACAGGAACATTAAAATTATCCAGCTCTACTGGAAGCAAAATTCCTTATAGCGATTTCGAAGGTGCAATAAAAGATGTCCATTTCAGCAATTCCTCACCTTCACCGTCTGGAACCAGAACTTTTTCTATCAGTTTGGGGGTAAGTCAGTTGAGTTATTTGCCTAGTAACAAACATTTTTATGAATATGTTCCTGCACTTGGAATCACTTGGACGGCGGCAAAAGTAGCAGCAGAAACTAGAACGCCATATTATGGACTACAAGGCTATTTAGCCACTTTAACCACTGCAGATGAAGCTCAATTAGCGGGAGCACAAGCCCCAGGAGCTGGCTGGATTGGCGGTAGCGACTCTCAAACGGAAGGAGTTTGGAAATGGGTAACAGGACCTGAAGGTCTAGCGAATGGTGGAACTGGAGTTGTTTTTTGGAATGGAGTGACAAATGGTTCTACTCCAAATTTTGCCTTTTGGAATACAGGAGAGCCCAATCAATCAGGAGAAGAAGATTATGCACATATTACTGCACCAGGAGTTGGTATTCCTGGTTCTTGGAATGACCTTAAAGAAGCAGGCGACCCTATTACCAATTACAATTATTACCCCAAAGGTTATATTGTTGAATATGGAGGAATGGTTCCAGGGGATGTGGATAACCTAAATATTTCGGCAAGTACAACTATATCAATGACACAATTAACGGTTAATGCTCCAAATCCTATTTGTGCTTCCCAAACAACTATGCTTCAGGCAAGCTCATCAACGGGAACTATCAATTGGTATGACTCTACAGGAAATTTTTTAAAAGCTGGAAACAATTATACAACTCCAACTCTAAATACTACAACTACTTATTATATTGATAACGGTTGCACGACAAGAACCCCAATTACAGTAACTGTAGAATCTTTACCCATTGCAAATCCTGTAACAATTAATAGGCAATGCGACGATAATCAAGATGGAATTTTTACTTTTAATACAAGTTCTCTTGAATCTACTTTATTGAATGGACAAACAAATGTTATTGTTGCTTATTTAGATGCTGCGAACAATCCACTGAAAGACGCAAACGGAATGCTGATAACTAGTCCTTTTCCAACTACTTTTATTACCACATCGCAAACAATTCAAGCCGTTATTACAAATAATTCTACTTTAAAATGTTCAAGCAAAACAACTATTGATTTTATTGTTGATAAATTACCAAAAGCTTTTGATGTTCCTATTTCCCTAACAACAGCTTGTGATGACGAACCAATTCCGACAAATCAAGATGGAAAATTACCATTCAATACTTCAAATATCGAATCAACAATTTTAAATGGACAAACTGGAATGAAAATTTCCTATTTTGACAAAAATGACAATCCATTATCAAGTCCATTACCCAATCCTTTTTTGACCGATACTCAAAATGTTACTGCTAAAGTCGAAAACATACTAAACCCAATTTGTTTTGACACCACAACATTAAATTTTGTTGTAAATCCTTTGCCAATGGTCAAAGATGTTGAAATTATTCAATGTGACGATGATTTAGATTTAAGAACACTTTTTAATTTGGAAATTAAAAACAATTCAATTTCTGCAAATGCAGTTAATGAAAGTTTTAGCTATTTCATTTCTCAAAGTGGAGCTAATACAGCCGATGCAACGCAGCTAATAAACAATTTTACTGCTTTTCCAAATACGACTTCTCCAATGGATGTTTGGGTTAGAGTCACTAATAAAAATAATTGTTTTAGTGTTGCAAAATTAACCCTTGTTGTTGCGGCTTCACAATTTCCACCAACATATAGTTATTCAGTACCTCCTGTGTGCGATGATACTTTAGCTGCAGACGGAACATCAACAGGCAATCCTAATATCAACAAAAGAGATGGAATATCCGCCGGTTTTGATTTAAGAGATGCCATTAAAGATATAGAATCCAAACTACCTCCACCATTATCAAATTACACCATTAAATATTATAGAAACAAAGCAGATGGTTTGCTCCAAAATGATGCCAATGGTAATTCTTTAGCCATAGCCCCATCCGAATATGCTAACTTTAGGAATGACATTCCTTATGCTCAAAATATTTGGGTAAGAGTCAATAACAATTTATCTTTTGATTGTGGGT
>Ga0316612_1000193_pt1 | contig 22661 bp, 18 predicted proteins | sample MIS2016226_MG_FD_207676 | JGI IMG/M metagenome (GOLD analysis project Ga0316612, IMG submission 207676) | Microbial mat bacterial communities from Middle Island sinkhole, Lake Huron, Michigan, United States - MIS.2016.226 | ecosystem: Environmental > Aquatic > Freshwater > Lake > Sediment... | reverse complement strand
GTCCGAAAACAGATTTAGTCGAAAAATACTTATTTTTGCCCATCGTTATTTGAATTTTGCAACTCGAAATTACGATTTTTTTAAGAAGCCATTAATTTGGCTTCTTTTTTATCGGACAACAATGATTCCAATATAGGAAATAAGACCAGCCATCAATATTATGGACATTAATATTGAAAAAACCAAAAGCATCAATCCTGCATATAACGCAATTTTTTTATAATTCTCGAAAGCACTTTCGAATACTGTCCCAAAATCGAGTTGGTATCCTTTGGTACAAATTGCTTCAATTTTTTCTTTTCTAGTCATTGTATTTTCCATTTTTTTATTTTTATAGTTTAATTTATTTGGAGCTAAAGCCAATTTATTATCTTTTTAATCGTTGCCAACTTGTCTTTGTAGGGTGCATATCGAAAAGGTAAATCTAATAAATTTGATTTTATTAGAATACTTTTTTTATGAGAAAAAGTATCAAAACTCAAACTTCCGTGATAGGCACCAATTCCACTGTGACCTACACCACCAAAAGGCAATCTTTTATTCGAAAAATGAACCATAGTATCATTGACACAGCCTCCACCAAACGAATATTTTTGAATTATTTGTTTAGAAAAAACTCTGTTTTCGGTAAAAATATATAATGCCAAAGGTTTTTCGTATTTTGAAATGATGGTCTCAATTTCGGTTTCCTTTTGGTAGGTTAGAATTGGCAAAATCGGACCAAATATTTCATCCTTCATAAGTGAAGTTTCAAGTGAATTTTCTTCAATGAGAGTGGGGGAGATGTAGCATTTTTCGAGGTCGGTTTGTCCTCCAAAAATCACTTTTTCAGGATCAATCATACTCATTAATCGTTGGCAGTTTTTTGTATTTACGATTCTGGCAAAATCTGGAGAAACTTCAGGTTTTTCGCCGTATGCTTTGGTGATTTCTTCTTTCAAATAATCCACAAAATGACTTTTTATATCTTTTTGAATCAGAATATAATCGGGGGCAATGCAAGTTTGTCCAGCATTCATAAATTTTCCCCAAACAATTCTTTTGGCAGCGAGTTTCAAATTGGCAGTTTCATCAATAATGCAAGGATTTTTACCTCCAAGTTCTAAAGTTACGGGCGTTAAGTTTTCGGCAGCAGCTTTGGCTACAATTTTCCCAACAGCAACGCTTCCTGTAAAAAAGATATAATCCCAACGTTCGGAGAGCAATTTTTGGGAAATATCAATTCCGCCTTCCACAACCGAAACTTCGTTTTTATGGAAAACTTTTGCTATAATTTTTGCAATAATCTCTGAAGTTTTCGGTGTGAGTTCCGATGGTTTTAACACCACTTGATTTCCTGCAGCAAAGGCAGAAATTAAAGGGCAAAGTGCCAACTGAAAAGGATAATTCCAAGGCGAAATAATCAAAACTTTGCCGTAAGGCTCTTTGAAAATATAATCTTTTGACGGAAAATTCAATAAGGAAGGAAAAACTCTTTTGGGTTTAGACCAACTATTGAGGTTTTTGATGGTGTCTTTTAACGCTGAAATTACATAGCTTGTTTCTGTGAGAACTGCTTCAAATGCTGGTTTTTTGAAATCGAAATATAAGGCATCTATAATTTCGTTTTCGTGCAGAATGACTTCATTCAATAACTTAGTCAAGGCTTCTTTTCTGAAATTGATGTTGGTTTTGTGTTCCATATATTCAAGGCTTAAATGAAGTTCTAAAGATACATTTTTTTCAAATTAAATGGCATTCCAAATCACATCATAAGGTACAGGAGCAACAATTTCTAAATTTTCTTTGGAAACAGGATGAATAAAAACCAATTTTCGAGCGTGAAGATGAATGCCTCCATCGGGATTAGAGCGATCGAAACCGTACTTCAAATCGCCTTTTATTGGGCAGCCAATAGCCGAAAGTTGTGCGCGAATTTGGTGGTGTCTTCCAGTGTGAAGATTAATTTCCAGAGCAAAATAATTATTTAATTCCTTGATGATTTTATAATCCAAGCTTGCCAATTTGCTATCAGGAACTTCTTTTGAATGGGCTTTCGAAGTATTGTTTTTTTCGTTCCTTTTTAAGTAATGAACGAGTTTATCTTCAGGATTTTGTGGTTTGTTTTTTACGATAGCCCAATAGGTTTTTTGCGTTTCACGATTGCTGAATAATTCATTCATTCGAGACAAAGCTTTGCTTGTTCTAGCAAAAACGACTATACCAGTTGTGGGTCTATCCAATCTGTGAACGACTCCAAGAAAGACTTCGCCCGGTTTGTTGTATTTGTCTTTGATGTATTCTTTGACCACTTCCGAAAGGGGTTTGTCACCTGTTTTATCTCCTTGCACCAAATCGCCCACACGCTTGTTGACTACAATAATATGATTGTCTTCGTGCAGAATTTGAAGGTTGTTTTTGTCCGAAAGTATTTTCATTAATTTTTATAGACTTCTTATTTAGTTACAAAAACAGAAGTTTTGTAGTTGCTTTGGGTCAAAGTCATTTTATCCAACTGTTTTTTTGAAATTTCTTTTTGTTCTTTTGTTTGAATTACAAAAAACAGCTTTTTATTCAAAGTTAGCACAGAATCCAATTGTTTTTCTGTTTGTATCACTTGAGCCTTGCCATTGCTGTAAAATTGCCCTGAATAATTTTTAGATTTCCAATAGTAAATTGGTATTTCTTTGTTCTGGGTAGTCACTTTCAAATTTTCCAAAAGATATTTATCGGAGTTCAATTTATAGTCTAATTTTCCTGTGACAAAAAAACCAAAATAGCCAATAAAAACAACGACTGGAAAAAATAAAGCCGTATTTATTAAGATTTTTTTTCGGGTTAATTCTTCCCAGAAATAGACTACTAAAAACATAATAGGCATAGCAGAAGGAAGTAAATAGGTGTGCAGAATATTGCTAGAAACAGTAAAAAAAAGCGGTGTCCAAAAAGCCCAAACGATCAAGAAAGAAACCCAACTGTTTTTGAAAAGGGTAGATTTGTTTTTCCACAATTGATACAAAACCACTAGAATCCAAGGAAACATAAAGCCAATCATCAGTAGCCAAATCATTCCTTTGGGTTGAGAGTGTCCGCTGCCATACAAATCGCCATTCCAACCCGGTACCAGAAAGCGTTTGTAATGTTCGCCAACGATAAAATAATCCAGAAAACCTGGTGATTGTTGCTCGCAAAAATAGTACCAAGGAAGGGCAATTACGGCTGTAATTAATATTCCAAGTAGAATTGAAAATTTAGAAAAAACAGCTTTAAATCGTTGCAAATCCAGACAACACCATAAAAATAGAGGAGGAAATGTAAGCACTGTAATGAGTGGCCCTTTGGCGAGAAATCCAAATCCTAAAGCGACAAAAAACACATAATTCCAATAGGTTTTTGTTTCAGATTGCATTGTTTTCCAAAAGGAAATCATCATTATGGTAATACAAAATTCAAGTGAAGTATCGGTTGAAACTACTCCAGTGTGTAGCAGAAATTCGGGCATTGTCAGCAAAATAAAAGCAGGAAGATAAAAAGAATAGCCTTCTTTTTTTACCATTTTTCCCGCAATAATAATTAAGATAACGCTCAACAGAAAAGAAGGAAATCGGGCTGCAAATTCGTTTACACCGAAAATTTCAAAACTTCCTGCTGACAGCCAAGTCGATAGTGGCGGTTTTGCCCAAAACGGAATTCCATAATCAATTTGCAAAACAACCCATTGTTTGGTTTCCTGCATTATTCGGGCAATTTCGGCATAACGCGATTCTGTTTTGTCTAATAATGGAATTGTAATAGTTAATAAGAGTCTAAAAATCAAGATGATAAACACCGAAATGGATAGGATTTTGGAGTTATTTTTTAGCTTTTCTGAAATCATTTATGATAGATTTGGGTTAGATGTTTGTTTTTCTATTTTATTATATTCACTTCTGATTTTGTACAAATCAAACCAAAGTTTCAATCCGTAGCTCAGTTTCACTTTAGAATCGCCTTTTTCGACCCACAATTTCAATGGTATTTCGAGCATTTTTTGGATGGCTTTTTCTCTTCCGAAAAGGAGAATCATTCGGTAGAATATTTCAACATCGAACAACCATCTGGAGATAAATTCTTTTTCAAACAACTTTTCAGAAATGGCTCTACTAAAAAGTTTACTACCGCATTGGGTATCATAAACCTTGATATCCAGAATATTGGAAATAAAGGTTGCCACGACTCTTCCTATCAAAAATCGGCTGTTTTCACGTTCGATGGTAGAACCAATTTTTCGAATTCGAGAGCCAAAACTAAAAACGATTTCACCTTTTAAATACGCTCTAAGATCGATAAATTCTTCTAAGGTGGTTGCTAAATCGGCGTCTAAATATCCCACATATTGGTGTTGAAAATGGGCATTGCAATAATTAATTCCGGATCGAACTGCTTCGGCTTTGCCAGAATTTTTTTCGAGTGAAAGTATGTGAATTTGGGTTTCGTGTTTTGCTTTCAAAACATTCAAAACTCCCAGTGTATTGTCTTTAGAACCATCATTTACAAAACAAATTAATGCCTCAGGATTGTTATTCAAAAAGTTAGAATATTCACTATTCGAAATTCCTTTTTCTTCATTATAACAGGGAATAACAATGGTTGTATTGGGTATAATTGTCATATAAATATTTTATTAATAAATCTGCCTTCTCGCTTTTTGCATCCAGCTTCCAACTTCTAACTTCCAACTTCTAACCTCGTACTTAGTCTAATACTGCTCTTTTTCATTTGGAAAATCCCTAGACTTTACATCTGTTACATATTGACCAATTGCGGTGGTCATTCCTTCATATAAATTCATATAACGACGCAAAAATCGTGGACTAAATTCATTATTCATTCCCAACATATCGTGAATGACCAAAACCTGACCATCAACGCCACCACCAGCACCAATTCCGATAACGGGAATCGAAATGCTTTTGGCTACTTTTTCGGCTAAATCGGCTGGAACTTTTTCGATAACAATAGCAAAACAGCCTAATTTTTCTAGGAGTTTAGCATCTTCAATTAGTTTTTCGGCTTCTTGTTCTTCTTTGGCTCGAACGGTGTAAGTTCCAAATTTATAAATAGATTGTGGGGTTAAACCCAAATGTCCCATTACAGGAATTCCAGCATTCAAAATTCGTTTGATAGATTCTTTTATTTCGCTACCACCTTCTAGTTTTACGGCGTGTCCGCCACTTTCTTTCATAATTCTGATGGCAGACCGCAAGGCTTCTTTGGGATCGGATTGGTAGCTTCCAAAAGGCAAATCGACCACAATTAATGCTCTGTGAATCGCACGAACAACGCCTGATGCGTGATAAATCATTTGGTCTAAAGTGATGGGCAAAGTGGTTTCGTGTCCCGCCATAACATTCGATGCAGAATCTCCCACCAGTATTACGTCAACCCCAGCGGCATCAACAATTTTTGCCATCGAATAATCGTAAGCCGTGAGCATAGAAATTTTTTCTCCATTGGCTTTCATTTCTATTAATGACTTTGTGGTGATTCTTTTGTAATCTTTTTTTGATGCAGACATTATTATTTATGATTTTAATCCGAAAGAATCGGCATTTATTAATAGAGAGTGTAAAAGTAATAAATTGAATTTTTTTAAATTGAATTTTAGGGAAGGAATGTGAAAAACGATTTTTTAAGCTAGAGCATTGCAATAAAATCGAAGATAAAAAATACATAATTTTAACTTTGACTGATTCAAAACAAAAAACCACTTTAAATTGGGAATTAAAGTGGTTTAATCTTTTTTTGATTTTCAAAATCTTTCTCTCTTTTGAAGAGGGTACGAGAGTGAATTACATTTCAAACAACAACGTCATTGTGAAATTATTGTTGGTAGTTTTAATCTTTGCTCCATCGGTAAAACCTTGTGTGAAGAATCCTTGTTGCGAATTCCTTTGTGCATTGGTATAAGCCAAATCCAATTTGAACATTCCAAAATTATATCCTAATCCTCCAGAAAAAGAGTTTAAATCGCCAATTGTTGTTTTGTTTTTATAAGGACTTTCTTCAAAACGATACCCTCCTCGAAGACTCCATTCTTTAATTTTGTATTCGGCACCAATTCTAAATTCGTTGGAAATATCCAGAATATTGCTCATTTGATTGTTCAAGTTTCTGAAATACAAATCATTTTCAGGCCTAAATTTTGTGCTACTATAATCTTTTATTGCATAGTCAATACTTATTAATCCGGTCTTTCCGAAAACATAAGCAAAACTTCCTGTCCATTTGCCTGGGGTTTGCAATTTGTAAGGTGCATAATAATTGGTTATTTGCGGATTAACATTTGCAGTAAGTTCGTTTACATTATTCGCTCTCACAGCAGTAAGTCTTTGAGAAAACTCGTCGCTTAAATTGAACCAAATTGGAGATTCATAGGCCAATCCCAAACGAATTTCTTTATTTACTTTTGCAATGGCACCTAATTGGAATGAAAATCCTGTTCCATAAGTATATAAATCATTGTCAAAACGCAAACGATTTACAGTATAATCGGAACTTAAAGGATTTGAATTGTCTTCATAAAAACTGCTAGATTGCACATAATCAACGAAATGCGAATTTAAATTTATCCCTATATACAATTTATCTTTATAAGAAGTTGCAGCATTGAAAGATAATTTACCGTTATACCCTTCAGAATAAATACTGTTTTCTTGATAGTAATTTCCACCTGGCGTTACATTTGAAACATATATTGTATTATCATCGTTTGTGTCGTCTAATGCATTTAAGATATAGCTTTCATAACCTAAATAAGCTTGTTGTGCACCATTATCTAATTCAGAATAGTTTGAATTTCTTATTAAACCCAAAGGAACATCATTAGCATAATTTAAAAAATATCCATCCACAGAATTTGTTCCATTCACTCCAGCCGAAAAGACGGAATTATCAAAATTATTGGTGTTTTCATAGTTTACTGCTAATGAAAACTTTTTCCAATTGCTTGAGGAATTATGGTTTTTAAAAACAAAAACGCCACCAGTTTGGTTCAAATCAAATGAATTATTGGAATCTTCGGTATTTGTTCCAAAATAATTGGAATTATTTTTTTTGCTGAAATTACTTAATGATAAAGTAAGTTGGTTATTCGAAAAAACTGCCGAACCAGCAGGATTTACATTCAGCGAAGACAAATCGCCACCCAGTGCTCCAAAAGCGCCACCCATTGCCCTGAAACGTGCCGTTCCATTCAAATTATCTTGTGCATATCGAACTGCATCTGGGATTTCTTGAGCTTTGGCAAAATTAAAAATAAAGCCAGTTAACAAAAGGAATATATATTTTCTCATCATTTTTCAATTAAGTTTATAATTTATTTAAAGAAAATAGATTATCTTCTTCCACCTCCAGATGACCTTCCACCTCCACCGTAACTTCCACCACCAGACGACCTACTACTACCACCATAACTTCCACTTCCTGATGACCTTCCGCTATTGTAATTGCTATTAGAAGATGATCTAGAATTGCTACTGCTGTTGTTGTAATTATTTGAACTTGGAGTATAAGTCCTAGTATTCGTATTATTTTGGCTTCTAGTACTGTTTGTATTGGTGCTAGTTCTTCTTCCTGAAGTATTGTCTTGTGAATAATCTCTATTCATAAATGAGGAATCATTTCTGGTGGTGGTACTACCGTTTGCACTTCTTCTTGAATTGTTATAGTTTGATGTTCTATCAGTATTATATCGGTTTTGTGAATATCTGTTCCCATTTACACCATTAGCATAAGAAGAACCTCTTCTACCTGAATTATAAGAATAATTGTTATAATATCTATTGTCCCAATTGTTTACAGAAAATCCCCAGCCATAATAAGGGTAACCCCATCCAAAACCATTACCCCAACCATAATAAGGATAACCCCAACCAAATCCATAATCCCAGCCATATCCGAAATAGGGATTTCCCCATCCAAATCTGTTAAAACCCCAATAAGGGTTGCCCCAACCAAATCCAAATCCTACGTTAAACGAGGTATTCCAAGGATCGTTATATACATTGATAATGTTCGTTTCTGTATAACCTTTATTTTGATTTTGGGTTATAATGGTATCGCTTGAAACCAAGTTTTCCTCAAGCATAGAACCGAAATAGTTTTTGTACTGAGAACTTGAATTACTTGATACAGGCTGACTTTCTCTAGCAGTATTACCATAAATTCCGTCGTTGTCATAATAGGAAATATTTTGATAGGAACCACAAGATGTTACTAAAACACTTAAAAATCCAATTAGGGAAAGAAGTGTTGCATTTTTGAAAAATAAATTATTTGTTTTCATATCGATAGGATTTTTATTGTTGCACATTACAAAATTACTTAGTTTTGTCGAACTATTTAGTTAAAATTATCAAAACAAAATTTGTGCCAAACTATTCAATAAAATTAATAATAGAAAGACGAAAATAATTTTATATTTGCATTAAAAACTATTTATGCTCAATTCGATAGATTTATTTTCAGGTTGCGGAGGAATGACTTTAGGCTTTGGTTGGGCAGGATTTAATTCTGTTCTAGCATCGGATATTGACGAAAATTGCGAAAAAACTTTTGCAACTAATTTTCCTGAAATCCCTTTTCTTTGTGGAGATTTGTCAAATTTCAAAAAAAATGAATTTGATTCAATTATTTTGGATGAAAAAATTGATGTAATTATCGGTGGTCCACCTTGTCAAGGTTTTAGTTTAGCAAATAAATTAAGAAATAAAGTATCTGAAGACCCAAGAAATAAATTATTTTATGAATTCATAAAAACGATAAATTGGTATAATCCAAAATCATTTGTTATGGAAAATGTAAAAGGGTTATTATCAATGCAATCTGGCGAAGTAATAAAACAAATTGTAGCTGAATTTGAAAACGCAGGAGAATTGGGATATGAAGTCAGAGTAAAAGTATTAAGAGCTTCTGATTACGGAGTTCCGCAATCTCGTGAGAGAGTAATTATTATTGGAATAAGAAACGATTTAGGATTAATTCCTGAATTTCCAAGCAAGAAAAATCAAAATGAAGTTACTGTTGATGAAGCAATTTCTGATTTACCACAAATTAATGCTGGCGAAGGAAATGAAAATGTACCTTATTCCAGTAAACCCAAAAATGACTACCAGTTATTTATGAGAAAAAATTCAACTAGCGTTTTTAATCATATATCGATGCGGCATACACAAAGATTAATTGAAAGATTTAAGGCAATACAACCTGGCAAAAATTTGTTAGATGTTTGGGATACACACGGTTCTGTCCAAAGAGGAAATCCAAATGAAAAATCTGAAATAAAATTTAGTCAAAATAATTTGAGATTAATTGGAAGCAAACCAGCACCAACTGTGGCAGCATCTTTCCAAAGCAATTTCATTCATCCATATTTAAATAGAAATTTTACAGCTCGAGAAGGTGCCAGATTACAATCCTTTCCTGATGATTTTATTTTTGAGGGAATGCGAACTAAAATGAGTTGGGAAAAGGGATTGAGTCAATATCAACAAATTGGCAATGCTGTTCCACCAATAATGGCTTATGAAATAGCAAAAAGTCTTAAAAAAACGCTTGAATTTGGTAATTATTCAGAGCCAGTTGAGGAAAATCAATATTTAATTTTTAACGAACCTGAAATAATTCATTAATGGATAGCCTAGAGATAATAAATTTTTTAAATACATTAGATTTAACTGTTTATAAACATGCTTCAAATATTATTGCAAAATATAAAGCTAAAAACCATAGCAAATCACAATCAGATGCCTTGCCATTAATTGCAAATGAATATTATAAATATATTAGCAAAAACATTGCTTTGATTGGTTATTCTGATGAAATAATTGTAAAAAGAACTGAATTTTTAAACAATTACTATGATTTCATTAATTCAAATAATTATGATAACGTGTTTACTTCTCAAGGCAAATTTAGACCTACTATTTTAGAAGAATTTATGTATATCTTATTCAAGGACTTAATAAATGATGTTAAAAAAAATATTGATGACACACATAATTTAAAAGTTGGAAGTTCAAGAGCTTATACAAATTTATTTTTTTCAGGTTCAAATTTTGAAAATTTTGTAAACAACCCTCAAATCGGTATAAATCAAAAAGACCAAGACTTTGCAATTTATCGCCCAATAAGTATTTCAATTGGAAACTCAAATGCAATAAAAACAAATTTACCAATAGTTGCAATCGAAAATAAAACATATATTGATAAAACTATGCTGGAGGGATCTATTGCAACAGCAGATAAAATAAAATCAGGCAACCCATATTCATTATTTTTTATCGTTGCCGAGAATTATGATGTTGATTTAAAAATAGATCCCATATACTCTAAAATTAATCAAATCTATGTTTTGAGAAAATCCAAAAGAGGAAATATTGTAAATAGCTTACCAATATATTCAGATGTATTAATAGATTTAGTAAAAGAAGTTAGAGAACATTTAACAAGAAATTGGAGCGATGTAGCGTCTAAAATGACCAATACAGGAAAAATTTTATAAAAAAACACTTCTATAATAAAGTTGATATAGATATCAAAGTTTAGATTATACTTTGAAGATGATTTTCAACTTGGAATTTTTTTCAAATAAAATTTATTAAAAACTAAATCTCAAATAAAATTAAAGACTATGAAAATTAAACTGTTATTGAAAAATGATATTGAAAAATAGAATAAAAAATAAACATGAGCAAAAACCTTACAACACGAGAAGAAGATTATTCAAAATGGTATAATGAGCTAGTTGTCAAAGCCGATTTAGCCGAAAATTCAGGAGTTAGAGGATGTATGGTTATTAAGCCCTACGGTTATGCAATCTGGGAAAAAATGCAAGCAGAACTAGACCGAATGTTTAAAGAAACAGGACACGAAAACGCCTATTTTCCTTTGTTCGTTCCCAAAAGTATGTTTGAAGCAGAAGAAAAAAACGCCGAAGGTTTTGCCAAAGAATGCGCCATTGTAACCCATTATAGATTGAAAAACGATCCGGATAATCCGGGAAAATTAATAGTAGATCCCAATGCAAAATTAGAGGAGGAATTAATTGTTCGTCCTACAAGTGAAGCGATAATTTGGTCCACCTATAAAGGATGGATTCAATCCTACCGTGATTTACCTTTGTTAATCAATCAATGGGCCAATGTGGTGCGATGGGAAATGAGAACCCGCTTGTTTCTTAGAACCGCAGAGTTTTTGTGGCAAGAAGGTCATACTGCACATGCAACCAAGGCCGAAGCACTAGAAGAATCCGAAAAAATGATGAATGTTTATGCCAATTTTGCCGAGAATTTTATGGCAATTCCGGTTATAAAAGGTTTGAAAACCGAAACCGAACGCTTTGCTGGAGCCGAAGAAACCTATTGTATTGAAGCCCTAATGCAAGACGGGAAAGCCTTGCAAGCAGGAACATCTCACTTTTTGGGACAAAATTTTGCCAAAGCCTTTGATGTAAAATTTGCCAACGCCGAAGGAAAACAAGAACATGTTTGGGGAACTTCTTGGGGCGTTTCTACCCGATTGATGGGAGCTTTAGTGATGACACATTCTGATGACAATGGATTGGTTTTACCGCCAAATTTAGCACCAATTCAAGTGGTAATTGTGCCAATATACAAATCAGAGGAACAGTTAACCGAGATAACTACCGTGGCAAATGGATTAATTACAGAATTCAAAAAACTAAATATTACAGTTAAATTCGACAATAGAACTACTCAAAAACCTGGATTCAAGTTTGCAGAATGGGAATTAAAAGGTGTTCCAGTTAGAATAGCTATTGGTCCAAAAGACATTGAAAACGGAACTTTTGAAGTGGCAAGACGTGATATTTTGACCAAAGAAATTATTTCTAAAGATGGAATTGCGATTTATATCAAAAATCTTTTGGAACAAATTCAAATTGATTTATTCAACAAAGCATTATCTTATAGAGAAGCACACATAACCGAAGTGAATAGTTTTGAGGAGTTTAAAGATGTTTTAGAACAGAAAGGTGGTTTTGTTTCAGCTCATTGGGACGGAACTGCCGCTACTGAAGAGGAAATTAAAAATTTGACAAAAGCAACCATCCGATGTATCCCATTGAATGGAGTTAAAGAAGCGGGAAGCTGTATTCTCACAGGGAAATCTTCAACTCAAAGAGTGCTTTTTGCAAAGGCATATTAAAATAAATAATTTTTTTTAACTGAACTATTGTAGATTTCAAAAATAGTTGTATTTTTGCATCCGCATTACAGAAACGAAGGTCCCTTCGTCTATCGGTTAGGACGCCAGGTTTTCATCCTGGTAAGAGGGGTTCGATTCCCCTAGGGACTACAAATTAAAATTAATAAAAGAAAAATCATTCAAGAAAATGGCAAATCACAAGTCAGCTTTAAAGAGAATTAGAAGTAACGAAAAGAAAAGAGTTTTAAACAGATATCAACATAAAACTACTCGTAATGCAATAAAAGCATTAAGACTTTCTACTGATAAAGAAGATGCTGCTTCTAAATTATCAAGTGTCATTTCTATGATTGATAAATTAGCTAAGAAGAATATCATTCACGATAATAAAGCATCTAATTTAAAATCAAAATTAACGAAACACGTTGCTAAATTGTAGTACATACATTTTATTGATATAAAACAAAACCTCGAAATTTTCGGGGTTTTTTTATGGAATACTTAGAGTAAACTCATAAAAACAATTCTTATTTAGTCATTAATATCGACTATGAACATTCATTTTGATTCATAAGTTAACAAATTGGCAAACTTTAGAATAAAGATTTTTTATAAGAAAATAAAGTGTACCTTTGCAACCTCAAAAAAAATTAGATGGAAGCTATTAGAAACATTGCAATTATTGCCCACGTCGATCACGGTAAAACCACTTTGGTTGATAAAATTATGTATCATTGTCACTTATTTCGTGACAACCAAAATACTGGAGATTTAATCCTTGATAATAATGACTTGGAGCGCGAAAGAGGCATTACCATTACTTCAAAAAATGTTTCGGTAGTTTATAAAGGAACCAAAATCAACATTATTGACACACCAGGTCACGCCGATTTTGGCGGAGAAGTGGAGCGTGTTCTTAATATGGCTGATGGAGTTTGTCTTCTTGTAGATGCTTTTGAGGGACCTATGCCACAAACTCGTTTTGTATTACAAAAAGCCATTGACTTGGGATTAAAACCTTGTGTAGTAATCAATAAAGTGGATAAAGAAAACTGTACTCCTGAAGAAGTTCACGAAAAAGTTTTCGATTTAATGTATGAATTGGGTGCCGAAGAATGGCAATTGGATTTTCCAACGGTGTATGGTTCTGCCAAAAATAACTGGATGTCGGATGATTTCAATGTTATCACAGAAAATATTGAGCCTTTATTGGATATGGTGTTAAATCATGTTCCAGCCCCAAAAGTTTCTGAAGGAACTCCCCAAATGTTGATTACCTCATTAGATTTTTCTTCTTTTACAGGTCGAATTGCCATTGGTCGTTTGGAGCGAGGCGTTTTGAGAGAAGGAATGCCCATTTCATTAGTAAAAAGAGATGGAAAAATTACAAAATCAAGAATTAAAGAATTGCACACTTTTGAAGGCCTTGGTCGTAAAAAAGTGCTAGAAGTAATTGCTGGAGATATTTGTGCGATAATTGGAGTTGAAGGTTTTGAAATTGGCGATACCATTGCTTGTTTTGATAATCCAGAGGCTTTGCAAACCATTGCTATCGATGAACCTACGATGAGTATGTTGTTTACAATTAACGATTCGCCATTCTTTGGTAAGGAAGGAAAATTTGTTACTTCTCGACATATTAGAGATAGATTGACAAAAGAATTAGAAAAAAATCTTGCCATGAAAATGGGGGAAACAGATTCTGCCGATAAATTCATGGTTTTTGGGCGAGGAGTACTTCACTTATCGGTTCTTATAGAAACTATGAGAAGAGAAGGTTATGAATTGCAAATTGGTCAACCACAGGTAATTATCAAGGAAATAGATGGTAAAAAATGTGAGCCAATCGAAGAATTGACCATCGACTTGCCAGAAAGTCTTTCGGGAAGGGCAGTCGAATTTGTTTCAATCCGTAAAGGTGAAATGTTGAGCATGGAAGGCAAAGGAGAACGAATGATTGTAAAATTCAATATTCCATCTCGTGGAATTATCGGATTGCGTAATCAATTGCTTACTGCTACTGCTGGCGAGGCTATAATGTCACATCGTTACATAGGTTATGAACCTTTCAAAGGAGAAATTCCTGGACGAAATAATGGTTCATTGATTTCTATGGAAAACGGAAAAGCAATTCCTTATTCGATTGATAAATTGCAAGACAGAGGAAAATTCTTTGTTGACCCAAATGAAGATGTCTATGAAGGTCAGGTTATTGGAGAAAATTCTCGTAGCGATGATATGTGTGTGAATGTGACTAAAATGAAAAAACAGTCCAATGTTCGTTCTTCTGGAAATGATGAAAAAGCAAGAATAATTCCACCAATCAAATTTTCGCTTGAGGAAGCATTGGAATACATTCAAAAAGATGAATATGTTGAGGTTACGCCAAAATGTATTCGTTTGAGAAAAATATATTTGACGGAAACGGATAGAAAAAGATACAAGATATAAATTTCCAAATTCCAAATAAGAAATTCCAAATAAGAAATTCCAAATCCCAAATAAAAAATTCCAAATTCCAAAAAAAAAGGAGTTTGGGATTTTTATTTTAATTAAAATTCAATTTGCCTCCATTCATGATTTGTGAATAATTAATTTCAATTTCATTGATAGTTTTTCCATTTAGAGTGATTTTTTCATAGGAATTGCTATTTGAAATAATCGAAAAAGTTTTATTCTTAGCAAGATGAATCGTTGCTTTTTTTACTTGTGGCATTCCAAAAACAAATTCTCCAGTAGCGGGATTTACGGGATAAAACCCTAGAGTAGTGAAAATATAACAGGCACTCATTTGACCACAATCGTCATTTCCGGTTATTCCGTTTGGGGTGTTGTTGTAAAACTGATTGTAGATTTGGGTAATTAATTTTTTGCCTCTTTCGGGTTCGTTTGAAAACCTATATAAATACGATATGTGATGACTTGGTTCGTTACCATGGGCATATTGACCGATCATTCCTTCTTGTCCCAAATGCCGATTATCGTCTTCGCCTTTTAGTGTAAAAAATGTATTCAATTGTTGGGTAAATTGTTCTTTACCTTCTAATAAGTTTAGTATCCCAGAAATATCGTGTTGGGTTGAAGCCCAAGAATATTGCCAAGCGTTGGCTTCGGTATAGTCTCCAGGATTGTTCATTGGCGAGGTTGGTTTTAATGGATAAAATGGTGTTCTCCATTTTCCTTGGGTATCTTTTCCTCTCATTAATCCAGTTTCTTTATCAAATATATTTTTGTAGTAGGAAGCTCTTTTATAATATCTTTCAGCAACAAATTTATTGCCTAATTTTTCGGCTAATAATGCCACACAATAATCATCATAACCACTTTCTAATGTTCTAGAAACGGCTTCGTTATCTATTTTATCGAATGGATAATATCCGTATTTGTTGTACAAATCCCAATCGTTATTGGGATGATTTTTGGAAGTAGTTTCGATCATTGCGTTCAAAGCTTCATGAACATCAAAACCTTTGAATCCTTTGATGAATGCGTCTGTAATAATTGGAATAGAATGATTGCCAATCATGCAATTGTTCTCTTGTCCCCAAAGAGTCCAAACAGGAAGATAACCAGCTGCTTTGTAATGCAATAGCATAGTGTTTATAAAACCATTTACTCGTTCAGGTACAAGTATAGTATATAAAGGATTGGCGGCACGATAAGTGTCCCAAAGCGAAAGTGTTGAATAATATTCTCCATTAGGAGCTGTTCCAATTTTATCGTCGGCACCGCGATATTTTCCGTCAATATCTGCTATATTACTAGGTTGAGTAAATAAATGGTACATAGAAGTGTAAAATATTTCCTTTTGTTTTAAAGGAGCTTCCAATTCAATTTTGCATAAATATTGGTTCCATTTTGTTTTGGCATTTAAAACAGTTTGTTCAAAATCCCAATGCTGTAATTCTGTATTCAGATTGTTTTTTGCCCCTTCAATACTAACTGTTGAAAAAGCTATTTTGGCTAGTAGAATTTTGCTTTTTAGTTCAAAATCAAGAATATATCGTGGTGCTTTATCTTTTAGGTTTTTGGGCAATTCTATAGCATTTGAGAAAGGAGTATCAAAAATTAATGTAAAAAAATATTTTCTTTCAACCCAATTTTTGTTATGACAATAACCCGAAATAGTCTTATTGTTTTCAATGGTTACTTTACTGTTTAATACTAAAGAATCGGTTAGAAAACGCAATCCATGCTGGATGTCAACCAATAATTTTGCCTTTTTTGAAGGGTATTGGAATCGATTGAAAGCGACTCTCTCGGTAGCGGTTAGACTTACTTTGATACTGTCTTTTAGCATAACGGTATAAAATCCTGGACTGGCTTTTTCAGATTCTTTATAATAAGTTGTTTTGAAATTACTGGTTTTGTTGTCAACAAATGGAAATAACAGCACATCACCCAAATCATTTATTCCAGTTCCGCTCAAGTGGGTTTGCGAAAAACCAATTATTTCTGGATTCTTGTATTGATACCCTGAAGTGTAATCCCAACCAATGTTGACATTGTCTGGGCTGGGTTGAACCATTCCAAACGGTAAACAAGCACCTGGAAAAGTGTGACCCGTTCCATCTGTTCCTATAAATGGGTTGACAAATGGTGTAAGATCAGTTGCACCTTTTTTTTGTGAAAAGACAAAAGTTGAAAAAGCAAAGAATCCGATTAAAATTATTCTATTCATTTATTGTTTATTTTTAAGGAAAAACAGCAATGGAATGTCAAGTCTTTTTGACCAAGATTTTTCAGAATGATTTTCTCCGGGGAAGAATTTGGTTTCCCAATTTTTGGGGGTAAATCCTTTAGCTTTCATCACCACATCAACTTTTTCTTGAAATGGTTTATACAAACTATCTAAAGTTTGATCTCCATAATCAAAATATATTTTGTGATTTTTGGGATTTGGCAATTTAGTTTTTAAATAGGTAATAAAAGCATCAGGAATTGGATTGTTATTTGCTGAAAAAATGCCTGTCCAATGGGTAGATAAACAAGCGGCACCCGAAAAAACTTTTGGATATTCGCAAATAGCATACATAGAAATCAAGCCACCCATACTAGAACCAGCGATGAAAGTGTTTTTTTTATTTTTCTTGGTCGAAAAATTAGTATCAATAAAAGGTTTTAGTTCCATAACTAAAAATTTAAGATATAAATCCGAATAAGGTGTGAATTTTTCTTTGGTTCTTCCCGCTTTTTGCAATTGAATAGTAATGGTGTCTTTTTGAGTTTGGGTTAAACTTTCATAAGGTTTTTGTGGAAAATATTCTGGATGACGCTTTGCTCCATTATTCCAAATTCCCACCACAATAAATTTTTGAGTCTTTCCTTCGGCAATTAATTTTCCTGATACTTCATCTACTTCCCAAGCTTGTTTGTTCCAACTGCTTTCGGCATCAAACAAGGATTGTCCGTCGTGCATATACAAAACTGCATATTTTTCTTTGTTTGTATAACCATCTGGTAACCAAACATCCACGTTTCGGGCATCAATGTTTTTGGATTTAAAATTTTCAAATCGGATAACTTTTCCAGAAGTTACTTTGACCTCTTGAGCGTTGGCTAATAAAACAAACAAGACTAAAACGAAAATGGATATGTTTTTCTTCATGATGAAAGGGTTATTTTATTTCAAGAATTAAGGCATTTATGGGTTCTATTTCTAAAGTGTTATTCACGGATATTTCTTTATTGGTAATAATGTCTTTAGCCTTGAAAGAATTGGGAATCATTTTTTTGTACTTATCCATGTTAAGTGTTACTTTCTCTTTGTTTTTATTCAATATTACCATAATTTTTTGGGTGTCATTATATCTAAAATAAACGTAAACATCATTTTTTTCTGGGGCATAATGAATAAATTTGCCATCATGAATGACGTTTGCATTTTTTCGCCAATTCAATAAATTTCTCAAGTATTTCTGGGCTTCGAGTTCTTTGCTGTCTAGCCCTTTTCCGGTTACTGCATTTTTGGTATCTCCAGGCCAACCGCCATAAAAATCAGCTCTTCTTTGACCATCATTCCCTGATTTTTCATTAGTAAACAATAATTCGGTTCCATAATAAAATTGAGGAATTCCTCTCATAGTAGTGTACAAAGCCATAGCCAGTTTCCAATTATCAATGTTTTTATTTAATCTCGAATATATTCTATCCATATCGTGATTATCAGGAAAAATCAATAAATTGTTTGGATGCGGATACAGATAATCTTGCCCCAATCCTTTGTAGAATTCTTTCCAGGTAGATTCCCAATTATTTGTTGTGGTAAGCGATTTTACTAAATTTTCTGTTGATGCAAAATCCATCAATGTAGGTAAATAACATTGATAATCATCTGCATTGATTTTATCTTTTTGCCAATAAGCGGATAGTTCTGTAACGGTAGTCATTTCTTCTCCCACAATATTGAAATTTGGATATTCCTCTGTAATTGTTTTGGTCCATTTGGCTAAAAAATCTTTATCGGCATAAGAAAAAGTGTCTTCTCTAAAGCCTGATAATCCAGCATATTCTATCCACCAAATCGTGTTTTGAATTAAATAACTCGCCATTAATGGGTTTCTTTGGTTGAGGTCGGGCATGTGAATATCAAACCAACCATCCGTATAACCTATTTTATCTTGTTCTGTTGCATAAGGATCCAACAAAGTCGATTTGATATGATTGGTACTTGTTTTGGTTTCTTGAAAATTAAGCCAATCTTTCATGGGTAAATCTTTGACAAAATAATATTCGGAACCACAATGATTTAGCACCACATCCCAAATAATTCCAATATTTCTTTTCTTGGCTTCTTCGACTAATTTTTTGAACAGTTCATTAGTACCATATCGGCTGTCAATTTTATAAAAATCGGTCGCTGCATAGCCATGATACGAGTATTTAGACATATTGTTTTCTACAATGGGAGTGTTCCAAATTTGGGAATACCCCATGGATTGAATATAATCTAAATTGTTTATTATTCCTTGAATATCACCACCATGTCTGCCACTTTCGTCGTTTCTATTGGTTTTTTCTATACTTTCTGGAGTGTTGTCATTGTTTGGATTACCATTTGCAAAACGGTCGGGCATAATTAACAAAATAGCGTCTTTTGATGAGAAACTGGGTCTGTCGGCACTATTAATTTCTCGTATTAATAACGGAAAATCTTTACTAAAGATGGTTTTATTGTTCTTTTTGAAATTTATTTTAGCAGTTCCAGCAAGGGTTTGTGGACTAATGTTGATAGTAACAAATAAATAATTTGTGTTTTCTACCTTTTCAATTTTTACAATTGTTACGCCTTGGTATTTTATATCAGGTTCTAAATTTTGAATATTATTACCATAAACCAAAAGAGTTATCTGATTCAGTTTCATACCAACCCACCAATTTGAGGGTTCTATTCTTTTTATTTGTGCTTGGAGACTGGAGGCTATAAGGAAAAATAGAAGGACTGTTTTTTTCATGCTTAAATATATTTAGATTAAAAGGCTACTTGTCTTAATATTGTTTGTCCAAAAGGAACTAGTTCAACATTCTCTAATTCATTTGTTGTACTATTTTTTAGGGTTACATATATTTTTTCATTTTCAAATTTAGCATTATTGTTTGGAATGAATATATACTTTGTATTTTCTTTTGGCGTATAGGTAATATCAAAGAAATTTCCTTTGTAAATTTTGCCTTTATGTTCTGTTGCAGAAATTGATTTTGCAAATACTTGGGCACCATAAGTAAAATATTTTTCATGATTGGCATCTTCTTTTACAATAATGGAAGCCTTGAATTTAATTTGAATTTGATCTTCTTTATTAAATTTTCTATCTAAAACAATAAAACCATTTTCCAAAGTAAATTTTTCATTCGTTACCACTTCTGTTGCCCATATTGGTTTCCTAATTTTAAGAATAAAGTTAGTTTTTTTTGGATTATAAATTTTAAAAATAAAGTTGTTTTTAAATGGATATTCTGTAATTTCTTCAATTCGTATTGGGTTGTTTTCTATTGTAGTTTCTAATATATTTGGCGAAAGAATGGTTGCAACAAGGGAATTATTGCCTTGTTTCATCCACGATTTTTCTATAAAATAAGGGGAAATTCTTCCTGCATTTGGGTTGCAACACACTGCTACATCTTGGTGTGCTGGAGAATATTTGTAACGAGTTTGTTTGCGGTTGGGTTCTATTTCGCCGTTTTTAGTTCCTTCCATCTCAAAGGAGTTGTCTGTTTTGAGATAAGCAATACAAGAGTGATTCGGGTCACGACTTCCTTGTGCTGCATTGTAGAAAATGGTTTCAATTTCGTCGGCAATTTTTGGCTGACCCTTTTTTTGCAACAAAACGGTGTAGCTGTCTAGCAACTCCTGTAAAGAGCAATATTCATAACCTGTGTGTGTTGCATTTGGCAATCTTTCTGCAATCCATTCATCACCAATAGCACCTCCTGTTAGGGTTGTAGCATTTTCAATTCGTTGAATATAAACAGCCAAAGCATTTTGTAATTCGCTATTTTTATTGGCATAAGCAGCTACAATCAAAGGGCGTAAATGTTCAAAAGTGTGAACGCCATGCGATTGCAATTTGTAGTCAGGATTCAAAATATTGTCTAATTGAGCATCTTTTTCCGATTGAAAGGTGTTTGAAAAATCTTGATATAAAAACAAGGCATAATTCACATATTTCTTATCTCCCGTTATTTGATACATTCTGTCCAATACATCGGTAAAAGTTAGGCCATGCGACACGCCACCATTGAATTTTTCTCCCGACGAAAACGGACTTGAGGCATTAATAGGATAATTTTGCATTACATTATCGACCGCTTTTTTCAAAGCATTCCAAACTTTTACATCTTTAGAATATTCATAATAAGCAAGTAGCCCACGAAATAAGGTAGTTTTTGACCAAAGTTCTCCATTTTCAGAATGAAATTGATATCGCAACTCAGGGGTATAAATTCCCAAATAGCCATCATCGTCTTGAGTGGCTAAAATGGCATAAATATATTTTTTTACCTTTTCTAAACCCACTTTTTCATTAAGTAGTAGCACATTTCGGAGGTAACCATCCCACCAATTGGATTGGGTTTCACTATTCCACCACATATATTGTTCGTTTCCGTCGGCATCGCCTTCTTTGAGATTACCCAATTCTTTGGTTTTGCTATGTTTTTGAAGCCTTCCAATTCCATAAATCGGATCATTTATTAAGTCAGGAACTATTTGGTCTAAATTGCCCACAAATCCATTAATGTCTTTTTCCATTTGAATTTTTATCCAACCCGATGGTTTGATACTACCAAAAGCTAGCAATTGAAATTTTTCGGTTTCTTTTTCTTGAGCATTCATAATACTTAGGATAAATAGGAAGATGTTTACTATTTTGAGTTTCATTTGAAATTTTTTTATTCAAAATTATTTTTTTTTATTCAAAATTTTTAAATTAAAATTATTAATTTATGATACTATATTCAATTTTTTTGCCTTATTTCGAGGTATATTATTAAGTATGGTGTATGAAACCAATTTTAGAAGAAATAAATTCGCATCAGGGAAAAGCGAGTTTTTATGTATATCGATTTCAAATTCCATTTTTCGAATTCAAATGGCATTATCATCCTGAGTTTGAACTGACTTATATTATTAAAGGAAATGGGTATCGATTGATAGGCAATAGTCACGAGAATTTTGGCAATGGCGATTTGGTTTTATTAGGAGCTTATTTGCCCCATACTTGGGTTGGAAAATCCAGTGATAAAGATGATTTTGATGTTGTAGTAATACAATTTTCAACTTCATTTATCCATTCTTTTTTAGGTTTTGAAGAGAGTATTGGGTTAAGAACGATGCTAGAGCAATCGAAAAAAGGCTTGTTTTTTCCGGCTGAAAATTTTGATTTAAAGGCTGATTTAGTAAATTTAGTTTACACAAAGGGGTTTAATCGACTTATTGCTTTGATGAGCATCTTGAATCAATTGACGCAATGTAACCACAAAGTTTTGTGTTCGAATTCTTTTCAAACCGTTAATTCTGCTGAAAGCGAAAACAGAATTAATAAGGTTTGTAATTTTTTGGAAAATCATTTTGCCGAGCCCATAACTTTGCATCAAGTGGCAAGTGTAATTTATTTGACGGAAAGTAATTTCTGTAATTTTTTCAAAAAAGCAACAGGAAAAACTTTTTCGGATTATTTGAATTCCATTCGGATTAGCCGAAGTTGTCAACTTTTATTACAATCCGACAAACCTATTAATCAAATTGCTATTGAATGTGGATTTGAAACGTTGAGTTATTTCAACAGGGTTTTTTTGAAGAAAAAAGGTTTAACGCCCCAAAAATTTAGAAAGTTAAACCTAATATAAATTTACCTTTTCAAAGAAAAATGTCCTTTGGCTTCTCGTCCATCTTCTAGTTTTATGGTGTACCAATAATCATCTGATGGCATAGGAGCTCCATTGAAAGTGCCATCCCAACCTTCGCTACTTGACGG
>Ga0316612_1000192_pt1 | contig 22709 bp, 18 predicted proteins | sample MIS2016226_MG_FD_207676 | JGI IMG/M metagenome (GOLD analysis project Ga0316612, IMG submission 207676) | Microbial mat bacterial communities from Middle Island sinkhole, Lake Huron, Michigan, United States - MIS.2016.226 | ecosystem: Environmental > Aquatic > Freshwater > Lake > Sediment... | reverse complement strand
GCCAAAACCTTGGCAAGTCAAAGTCGAATCTCAGATTATTGAGCATCTACATCCACCCGATCCGCAATATCTATCGGGTTGGGTGGTGGAAACTTCGCGCTATATCAAACATAATATCAAACATAATTGGCGGCTTGATTATCAAACTATGAGCCATTATCAGCCCTGTATTAAGACATAATTCATGAGAATATTGCGCCCAGCTACTGATTCTAATGAAAGTATTGTAACCGTCCAATAGCCTTGTGACGCTGTGCAGGAAATATAAGGGCGTAAGCTCTTCAAAAATCCGTGTAAGCGACAGCACACTGTCGGTAGACACTCGGCAATGAATCCCAAAATTTTTTGGCTTCTTGTTCGGAGCGATCGCCGATATGAAACCCAACAATTTCGCGGGTTTCGACATCAAGAGCTAGCCAAATCCACTGTTTTTTGCCTTTATTGCCAACAAACGACAGTTCGGCAAGCTCACTAATCTCACCGACAATTTTATCCTTACATCTGGCGGACTAACCTTTTTTCAACCCCATTAATTTTTTGTCCTGTACTTACTCCCTTCCCAGTGAAAAATTAGACGTTGCCGAGCTTCGCGCCACAACGCTAATTCTTGGTTTTGTATGTCTATTTCCTTAGTGAGAAGGGGGTATATAGGAACTTTTTCAAATATATGGGAATCTTTAAGGTATGGATTCTATGAGTCTAACTTCATACGGGTATAGTCACAATGTTAATCTCTCAGAAACAATTACTTGGCTTAGCTATCACGGGGCTGGCTGCCATTGCACCAGTAACCAGCAATATCGATGGGGTATCAGCCCAATCGATTAACCTGACCACTTTCCGCAATACCGCACTGTCTAAACACAATACCTATCGAAATATCCATCGCAGCCGAGCCTTAGGTGTCAGTAATTCTGCAAATAGTACGGCGCAAGCTTGGGCAAACCGACTAGCCGCCACTGGGACTTTTGCCCACAGTTCTTCTTCCCAAAGAAAAGGGGCTGGCGAAAATTTGTATGTTTACTATACGACAGCCTCTACCGTTGCCCCCGATAGTCTTGCTAAAAGTGCAGTTGATTCTTGGTATAGCGAAGTTAAGCAATACAACTACGCGAATCCAGTTTTCTCGTCTGCCACAGGACACTTTACGCAGGTGGTATGGAAGGGCAGCACTCAATTAGGCTGTGGAGCAGCAAAGGGAACGAAGACAATGAATGGCAGGAATTACAATGCCTTTTATGTGGTTTGCCATTACAATTCTGCGGGGAATGTGATAGGACAGTTTTCTAGTAACGTACTGAAACCGTAGGAATAGGCGGCGCGATGTGCCACCTATTCCCTTCCCATTCAATAATTAGGCGTGCGCGGCTTCGCCGCGCACGCCTAATTATTCACTTTGTAACGACTATTCTTTGGGTGGGAAGGGAGTATTTTTGTGTACATAAAATTTCATTTTGATTTTGAGAAAGGTTTTGCTATGCGAAACCTTTCTCAGTCAAGTTTAGATTTCGTTAATCAATTGCAGCAATGCATCGGTTGTCACCTTACCACTCATATCTGTACCTTCCAGCAAGCTATCGGCAAGATCCCGCTTATGAGAGTGCAGATCGACGATTTTCTCTTCGATCGTTCCCTTAGCGACAAGGCGATAAATCGTGACGGGGCGCTTTTGTCCAATGCGATGGGCGCGATCGCTGGCTTGATCTTCCACCGCAGGATTCCACCAAGGGTCCATATGGATCACATAATCAGCAGCCGTGAGGTTTAGCCCTGTGCCACCAGCCTTAAGACTGATTAGGAAGACATCACCTTCACCCGCTTGGAATGCTTCTACGCCCTTTTTGCGGTCTTTGGCGGGAGTACTGCCATCGAGGTATTGATAGCTAATTTTTTGAGAATCGAGATAATCGCGAATGATATGCAGATGATCGACAAACTGACTGAAGACTAGAGCCTTGTGTTTGTTATCCAGTAATTCGTTAATCACTTCACCGAAAAGTTGCAGCTTGGAACTGGGGAGGGGAATATCGGGGCGCACTAGTTTGGTATTGCAGCAAGCGCGGCGCAATTTCATGATTTCGGCAAGAACCTGTAAATGTTTTTGTCCTGCGTTGGCGGGACTGTCGGTAAGCTTAGCGATCGCCTCCCGACGTAGGGCTTCATAAAAGGCAAGTTCTTCCTTAGTAAGCTCCACCTGCAAAGTTACTTCGGTACGCGATGGTAACTCTTGCAATACTTGATTTTTAGTCCGACGCAGGATAAAGGGCTGAATTAATTTTTTGAGTTGATTGCGGGCTTCCCTATCCTGCGATCGCTCGATCGGGTTGGCATAGTTGGTATTGAAATTATCAAGGGAACCTAATAGACCAGGATTAATAAAGCGGAACAGATTCCATAGTTCGCCAAGATGGTTTTCGATCGGTGTGCCAGTGGTGATCAGTTTGAAACTGCTTTGCAAATTCATCGCCGCCTGCGATCGCTTGGTAGCCGTGTTCTTAATGGCTTGCGCTTCATCTAGTACAACGGTTTGCCACTCTACTTTCGCCAGCATTTCGCCAACTTCCTCTTGCTGCATTAAGCCATAGCTACAGATCACCATATCAAAGGGCTGGAGATTATCAAGCACCTTTTGGCGATCGCCTGTTCCAAATACAATTACATTAAGCGTAGGTGCAAATTTGGCGGCTTCACCGATCCAGTTCATGCAAACGGAAGTGGGCGCAACAATCAGGGTGGCTCCATGAGGGGCGCGGGTAAGAATTAGAGCTAAAGATTGCAGAGTTTTGCCTAAGCCCATATCGTCAGCCAAACAAGCACCCACACCCCAATGGGCGAGGCGTGCTAACCATTGAAAGCCTTCGATTTGATAATCGCGTAATTCGGCTTGCAAGGTCGATGGGAACTGCGGCTCAAAGTTCCGCATTTCCTTGATTTTTTTAACATGGGCTTTCCAATGTTTATCGACTTTAAGATCATCAATTTCATCAACAAAATCTTCGAGCGCTAAAGCAGCTAAGGGATGGAATCTGGTTCCTTTACCATGTTTTTCAGATAGACGGCGGAATTCATCAAGACGATCGCGGAACTGTTGGGTTAAGGCGATGAATTGACCATCACCGAGGGGAATAAAGCGGCTAGGGGTTTTATCCAATAATTCTAATAGGCGCTGCATATCTAATACTTTGTCATCACCTAGTTTTAATTCGCCTTCGGCGGCAAACCAATCACGGCTTTGATTAATTGACATGCGGAAATCACCAAAACCAGCCCGATGACTGATTTTCATCTTTTCGCCTTCTGGCCATTCCAAAACAATGCGATCGCCTAATGCTTGCAGTTCTAGTAATAGCTCCAAACAAAATTCAGGATCATCAATTGTCCATTCACTTTCATGTTCTTCATAATTACCAAGCGTAGGACAGGCGGCGATCGCCTCATTAGCCAGTTTTTTCTCTTCTTTTAAATTGCGTGTTGCTTGCAAGCGCTTGCCATCAATCTCTGCTAATACTGTTGTACCGCCCGTGCCTGGACGGTAGTAGGAACCAGCATTAGCAAAGGGTCGCGCTAGTACGGCAATTTTTAATCCGCCGCCTGATGGCAAAATATGGATATGGGGCTTGCTATCGGAAGGGACTTCTTCAGCATCGCTGACACCGCCGCCAATGTCAGAATGTACGGTCACAATCGAAGAGATCGAGTGAATCGCTTCTAATACTTTATCTTTCGCCGCCGCAGGAATTTCCAGACGATTTTTGCGCCCAATAATTTCGGTGATTTTACGATGGGACTCGCTGACCTGCGTTACCTTGAGCCGCGTCGGACTTTCCTTGCTAATCACAAAGTTCTGCCCATCCTTTAACTCTGGCGAAAACTCTAAAAATAGGCGATCGCCTTTTCCTGCTTTCACCAATAGCTCTGGTTCACCCTTGGCAATATCCACGCGGATGGTTGGTGAATCTTCCCAAAATACGAGAGGATGTCCAATTAAGGCACAGATGGTTTCTTCATCAAATTCGTATTGCGCCTGCCCATAGTATCCATAGGAAGAATAGGCTTGAATATGGGAGCAAGCAATAATATCCTGTGGTGTTAAATAGGGAAACTCATGGCTATTCTCTTTCAGTCGTTTAAGCGCAATATTTCGTCCCGTACTCCAAACACCTTTCGCATTAATTTTCTGTTCCTTTGGTTGAATAGAATAAACACCCTTGATAAAGCTAATCAACCATACTAAACGCTGGGGTGAGGCATTTGCAGCTTTACTGATTTCCTGTGGCGATTTGGTGAGATTGAGCAAGGCATTGAGGCTAAGTTCCCAAATCTCCTGTGGACGAATTAAATTCACAATCGTAGAAATGTGATTCTCTTGACGGAGCTTTTGAGCGTGTTTTTTATGGATTGAATTAGGAGCAAGTTCTCCTAATAGTTCCGCAGCTTCCATCGAGAGCCAATGGTAGCCAGCCGTCACCGATTGCTTGAGTAAGGGTTGCAAAATTCTTGATAAATCAATTCTGGCTTTCTCTGGATTGACCCAATAGAGGCAAAGCGCACCAAAAAATGCTTCAAGGCAGTGGGTTTGAGTATGATCATGGAGATATTCATTACTCAGTAGATCCTTTTGAGGAATATCACCTAGTTGAAACTTTAAAACCCTTTGTAGTTTGCTATAGGTATTCTGTAGCCAATGATTAGTTTGTTTCACCATTAGCGATGTATAGCCTTCAGCTTCGCGCATACTTTCCGCCGTTCCCTCTTGAATCAGCGCTAGGATGAAAAACAAACCTGCTTCACCACTAAAATAGATTTGGCGCTTACCTGTGACTTTTCTAATGGATTTAAGCGATAAACGGAATCTTGTACTTGCACCTTTGTGGTCGCCCTTCAGGAAATATAACCAAGCTAAAAAACTATCTCCCGCTTCTTTGTAGTTAATAGATAGACGATTGTAAGCGTCTTCCGCAGTGGCTAAGTCCGCCCGCAATAGACTCTGCTCGATCAGAACTAACAGTAATGAATCGGTACAGCGATCGCTTTGATCTCGAAAATTTTGATTGAGTAATTCCCACGCCTGATCAGTATTTTTTAGCTTCATCATCCCATTATTGAGAATCGTGGCTAAACCAATTTCATAAAATTCTGGTTTTAAATTTTGGAACCATACTGGATCAAAGGGATTATTGCAGACCTGAAATAGAATGATATCTAGAGTGATTTTTTGTTGCGAATAACTGTATCGATAATAATCCTCAAATTGTTTCGCCACAAAATCCCAATCATTGCGATAAATGCCAATCCTCACCTCACGCACAAACTGAGATTCACTTCTGAAAGTGCGCGAACTTGGTTTCCCATAGGCTGGTACTGCGAGTTTCGCTTCGATCGCCTCGACAATCTGCTCAAACTTGCCACTCTGAAGTGCATCGCGCACCGCAATATCAATCAAGAGGGCATTGCATTGTACGCCTTGAGAACGCTCCTGATTGAGTAAATTTAGTTTTAAGAGCTTATTAATATAGGGACTCAAAGTGACATTGGATAAAGGCTTATTATCCTTATCCTTGGCTCCAAGATGATTCAGGCAATCCAAAAATACGGTGCGATTAATTGGCTCAAAGGCGATCGCAAAGGATTGGATGATCAGTTTCTCTAGCGCCGACAATTTGCGATAAAGCACTGTCAAGTTTTCATAGAGTTTGGTTGAATCAACTTGGAAATCAGGCATATCTAAAGTTGGGATTGTGATTACAAAAATTGGCGATCAGATAATCATTTCAGTTATTTGAGATTTTATCAAGCACATCTTGCAGTGTCTTTACTCATTAGCTCTGGTAGATTGCCATGTTACGAAATATTAACAGATATAAATATCTAAATTTCAACATAATTCAAATAGTTCAAGGTATGGCAAGCTGATCGGTATTTTCCTATGATTTTATAGCTGTCGCCAGTCTTGTGAGGACACAAACCCAAGAAACGAGTGGCGGCGCAAAGCGCCGCCACTCGTTTCTTGGGTTTTATATTATGCCGATGTACTTAGCAGCACAAATCCATTCGCTTGCAATTTTTTGGGATTTATCTGGGTTTTGAGCAAGTTCCAAGCCCTGTTATCACTATTACCTTTGGGGATTTTTATGTTCTAGGGCCTATTAATGCGTAAAATAATAGATCTAGTATTTAAACCAAGCATTATAAGATTTCGACTCATGGAAGATAAGTTGATGTTGATGATCCCAGGTCCAACACCTGTACCTGAACAGGCGCTGTTGGCTCTGGCGAAAGCTCCGATCGGACACCGTAGCGGCGATTTTAGCAAGATCATGGCAGATGTGACTGCTAAGCTCAAATGGCTACACCAAACGACTAATGATGTATTGATTCTCACCACAAGCGGCACAGGGGCGATCGAAGCTGGCATCATCAATTTCTTAAGCAAAGGCGATCGCGTCCTTGTTGGTGATAATGGCAAGTTTGGCGAACGGTGGGTTGAAGTCGGTCAAGCCTATGGACTAAATGTTGAAGTAATTAAAGCGGAATGGGGCAAACCCCTGAACCCTGAAGATTTCCGCGTCAAGCTAGAGGCTGATACTAACAAGGAAATTAAAGCGGTAATCATTACCCATAGCGAAACCTCCACAGGTGTTCTCAACGATCTCGCCACAATTAACCGTCATGTGAAAGCCCATGAAAAAGCGCTGATTATTGTTGATGCTGTGACCAGCTTGGGCGCGATGAATGTTCCCATTGATGAATTAGGCTTAGATGTGGTGGGTTCTGGATCGCAAAAAGGCTACATGATTCCCCCTGGTTTAGGATTTGTATCGGTTAGCCCTAAAGCATGGGAAGCCTACAAAACCGCCGATTTACCTAAGTATTATTTAGATTTAGGTAAGGCTCGTAAGGATGCCGCCAAAAATTCTACTCCTTTTACCACTTCGGTAAATATGGTAATGGCGTTGCAAGCTTCCTTAGAAATGATGCACCGTGAAGGTTTAGAAAATATCTTTGCTCGTCATTTACGCCATCGCGATGCAACCCGCGCCGCGATCAAGGCTTTGAACTTGGGGCTATTGGCTTCCGATGATGCGGCTAGTGCTTCGATTACATCTGTTGTACCTCCTGAAGGTCTGGACGCAGAAAAGATTCGCGCCACGATTAAGAAGAAGTTCGATATTGTCATGGCTGGTGGACAAGATCATCTTAATGGCAAGATCTTCCGTATTGGGCATTTAGGCTTTGTCTGCGATCGCGATGTTCTCACGGCTATTGCTGCCCTCGAAGCATCGATCGCGGCTCTTGGGTATACCAATTTTACCTATGGTGCTGGTGTTAAAGCGGCGATCGAAGTTCTCGGCTAAATTTAAAAGTTTCGCTCGTAGAAAAAGCAAAAAAATAAAGCTCGGCTTCGCCGAGCCTGATTTTTTTACTTTTTTACGAGCGGTGAAGCGTAAAGCCCCGTCTTTCGAGCAGGGACTGTCAGTTAATTACGATTAGTCGCGAGTCAAAACTTTGCCCAAAGAATATCAAACGACAGGCATTAATCTCAAGGGAATGCCTTTGGGTGAAAGCGATCGCCTATTGACGATCCTGACCAAAGAGCATGGCTTGGTCAAGGCGGTGGCGGGTGGGGCAAGGAAACATCGCTCCGCAATGGCAGGGCGATCGGGCTTATTTGTGGTAAATGATCTGCAAATTTCCGTGGGGCGATCGATGGATCGGATCAAAAATGCGGAAATGGTGCAATCTTTTGTTGGGTTGGGAAAGACTCTGGCTAAGCTCACGGCGGCTCAATATTTATCGGAACTAGCACTGATGCAGGCGCTATCGGCTCAGCCGCAAGAGGAATTATTTTTAGTATTAGTTGAACATCTCAATCGCATTCAGGATGCTGAAAATAATCATGTATTGGCTTGTTTGACGCATGGGACTTATCACTTGCTGGCGATCGCGGGTTTTGCGCCACAAGTACATAGTTGCTGCATCTCTCAACGGGCTGTCATTGCCAATCACAATCTTCCCAAATGGAAAGCAGGATTTAGCATCGTTGGTGGTGGGGTGATTAATCTGGAAATAACCGATCCCCATCAGGGCGGTAATCCGAATAGCGATCGCCCTAGCAATGGTACGGAGAGCTTCGGCAGTGAGGCGATCCATAATCGAATTAGCCATTACCTCACCGCCTCAGAACTATTAGCTATTCAGGAACTCGCGCAAACCGATTTAACTGATAATATTCTAAAGTCACCGATCACCGATTGGCTCACAGTCGAAAGACTGTTGCGAGCCTATGCACAGTATCATTTTGATAGACCAATCCAGTCTTCAGCGCTGATTGACAACTGTTTTTTTAATATATGACCCATTTATTCGATCCACCCACACCGAATTTCCCTGAACATAACGATCCCCACCATGTCGATTCGCATCAGTCTGATCATCTTCCAACCGTAGAAGACAGTGATTCGCCGATCGCGGCCACAACTAGTGACTCAGTTGATTCCCAATCTGTGCTTCGCAATCCTAACTTTCTATCCCTATGGAGTGGTCAGGTTTTCTCTCAGATTGCCGACAAGATTTTTCTGGTACTCGTAATTGCGATCGTTTCCACACAATTTCAACATGAGGGCGAAACGATTAGCGGTTGGGTCTCCGCAGTCATGGTCTCATTCACGATTCCCGCGATTTTATTTGGGTCGATCGCTGGTGTATATGTCGATCGCTGGAATAAAAAAACAGTTTTGGTTAGCTCCAATATTTTGCGCGGAGCCTTGGTGCTGAGCATTCCCCTCTTACTTTGGTTCACCAAAAATAGCGTGTTGCCTTGGGGCGCACCGACGGGCTTTTGGGGGTTGTTATGTATTACCTTTTTAGTCTCCACCTTTACCCAGTTTTTCACGCCTGCGGAACAGGCGGCGATCACCCTTGTGGTGGAGAAGCCTAAACTATTAGCCGCCAATTCCCTCTACACCACGACAATTATGGGGGCTTTGATTTTGGGGTTTGCCATCGGTGAGCCGCTTCTAGCCCTATCCGATCATCTCTGGCACCATGTCGGGCAGGAAATTCTGGTGGGTGGTAGTTATTTATTAGCGGGAATCATTTTAATTCTTTTAAAAACGGGTGAAACCAAAGAAGATTTACACCGCGATAGCTTTCATCTCTGGAATGACATCAAAGAGGGTTTGCAATATCTCAAACATAAAAAGACTTCGCTATCAGCCTTGATTCAGTTAATTTGTACTTTTTCGATTATTGCGGCGCTGACCGTGTTAGCGGTGCGTTTAGCTGAGGTGATGCCCGAAATTAAATCGGAGCAGTTTGGATTTTTGTTGGCCGTCGCCAGTTTAGGGATGGCGATCGGTGCTGGAGTTGTGGCGAAATTAGGCAATCGCTGTAGTCGCCAAACCCTCGCCTTTGTTGGCTCCATTGGCATGTGCATATTTTTGGGGATGTTAGCCGTTTTTAGCGATCGCTTTGTACTGGGGCTAGTCGCGATCGCAGGTACAGGAATTTTTGCAGGATTATGTGTGATCCCGATGCAGACAGTAATTCAAGAAGAGACTCCTGAAGATGTACGCGGTAAGGTCTTCGGTTTACAAAATAATGCCGTAAATATTGCCCTTAGTCTGCCCCTATCCGTCGCAGGGATTGCCGAGTCCTATTTTGGATTGCAGCAAGTAATTTTCGCCCTCAGCGCGATCGCCCTTTTTACAGGCGTTCTCACTTGGTACATCGCCCGTCAACTTATTGAATCGTAAAAAAGGCGGCGAAGCCGTCCTTTTTTTATAAGTGCTGCGCTCCGCGCAGTACTTATTTTTATGAAAAGCGGCTTCGCCGCCTTTTTTGGCGAGATTCAAGATGTGTGATTTGTAACGCTAAGCTAACAGACAATCAGGTAATATTGCATGAATCAGGCTTAGCTTGATTCATGCAGTTACTTACTTCTCAAGATGCCAAAACTAACACCTAATCCCAGCTTTAGCTTGACCTTCCGCGTGCAACTCCTCAACCGCGCAGGAATGCTGTCTTCTGTCATCGGCGCTCTAGCTGAAGCGGGCGGAAACTTAGGACAGATTGATTTAATCCAACAGACTCGTAAAATTTCGGTACGAGACATTACGGTTAATGCCTATAGCACCGAGCATATGGATAAATTAATTGCTGTCGTCAAGGCCGTACCCGAAATTCGTGTCCTCGATGTTTACGATCGCACCTTCCAAGTTCACCAAGGCGGCAAAATCCACCTTGAAGCCAAGGTTGCGGTTAAAGGGCAAGATGACCTCGCGATGGTATATACCCCTGGGGTGGGGCGTGTTTGTATGGCGATCGCGGAGGATAAGCGCAAAGTTTATGACTACACGATTAAATGCAACACGATCGCCGTTGTCACCGATGGTACAGCAGTTTTAGGACTTGGTGATATTGGACCAGAAGCCGCTATGCCTGTCATGGAAGGTAAAGCGATGCTCTTCAAACAATTTGCGGGACTAGATGCGTTTCCGATCTGTCTCAATACTAAAGATGTCGATGAAATCGTAGAAACCGTCAAACGCATTGCCCCTGGCTTTGGCGGCGTAAATCTAGAGGATATTAGCGCCCCTCGGTGTTTTGAAATCGAAAAACGCCTCAAAGAGGAATTAGATATTCCTGTCTATCACGATGACCAACATGGCACGGCGATCGTGGTGGTTGCCGCGACGATCAACGCTCTCAAGGTGGTTAGCAAGCCCATTGATGCTGTCCGCGTGGTGATGAATGGCGCAGGAGCCGCAGGTATCGCTGTGGCGAGACTCCTGCGCGAAGCAGGAGTCAAGAAGATCGCGATGTGTGACTCCAAGGGCTGCATTAGCAAAGATCGCCCCGACCTTACTCCCGAAAAATTAGAATTTGCCAGTGATACATCTGGTTCCTTAGCCGATACCCTCAAAGGAGCCGATATATTTATCGGACTGAGTGTCAAGGGAGCGCTTACGCCTGAAATGGTGAGAAGCATGGCTCCTGCGGCGATCGTGTTTGCGATGGCAAACCCCGATCCTGAAATCCGACCTGAACTCATTGAGCATGATGCCGCCGTAATTGCTACAGGGCGGAGCGACTATGCCAACCAAATCAATAATGTTCTTGCTTTCCCTGGAATTTTCCGAGGAGCGCTCGATGCCAGAGTTACTAAAATTACTACCCAAATGAATTTAGCTGCGGCTCAAGCGATCGCCTCTCTTGTTAGTGCCAGCGATCTCGCCCCTGATTTCATTATTCCGTCAGTATTTGATCCCCGCGTTTCCCATGCCGTCGCCGCCGCCGTTCATGCAGTGGCTCGTCAGCAAGGACTAGCTAACGATTAGTACAGCGCTTTGCGCTTTCTTGAAACCCAGATAAATTTTTAAAAATTTATCTGAAATACAAAAAAATAGACTGTAAGTAGTTCACACAAAGCTTGTGTAGAGGGAGTGCGAAGCTTTAGAAAGCTTCGCACTCCCTCTAGCGTTTTTCAGAGGCAATAAATTCATCTACTAAATTTAAAAGCTTTTCGATCGCTTCGTTAAGATTGACAGAATTCACAGGAAATCCGTGAGCCACCCGATTTCTAATTGCATTTAAAGCGATCGCTCTCTCAAATTGAGCCTCGGAAATCTGTGCCTGAGTATGGAGATGATGGATCATCAAAATCGTTGGTAAGCGATCAATGGGAATTAATGCTTGGCGGGCATGTCTTCGCATCAATACTTCTGCAAATATCCATAGAGACAAAAAAGCCGCCTCATGTTCGCCGATGGAAATTAACTTAGCAATGCGCTCTTTTCGGTGCAAAATTTGAGGCTGCTTTAATTTAGGATCGGCAACATCTTCCTCGGCGATTGGCGTGGCATCTTCGCCCGTAATCAACAAAAAACGCCAACCATCATTTTCGGCAACAGCTTTTGCGATTTTACAGTAATTAGCGATCGGTAAATTTGTCGCATAATCAGCGATCGTAATAAATAATCCTTGATTTTCAGAGATCTTCACCAACAAATCTGGAGAATATACCCCTAAATTTATACTTAAATCAAAAGGCAATTGATGGATATGGGGCTGTTGAATAACCTCACACCCTTGAGAAATATAACATTCAGAAACTTTCTTTTTGAGCAAACTATTATTACTAGTCCTATCTATACACATTTGTAACTGTCGTCAGTTTCTTTATGACACCACCTCAGAAGTGAGTGGCGATCGCTAGATCATAAAAATAACACATTACATGAAAAAATCGGCACTTTTAGCCCTGCCAGTTTATTAAGCGAACAACATGCTCAGCATAGAAAAACTACGCTTTTCTATCTACATTGTAAAAGGCTTGAAAGACTTTGCTTGTGCAAGCGATCGCCCAGAAATCACGACTCATAGTAATAGCGATCGCTAGTCATTTAGGATTTTTTTGCCGATCGCCTCCCCATTAGCATTAAGTTCATAGGCGATCGGTATGCCTGTCGCTAGTTCCAATTCTATTACTTCCGATGGACTGAGATGATCTAGCATCATGATGATTGATCGCAGAGAGTTGCCATGAGCCGTAATCAACACATTATCGCCTTGAAGAAGATGGGGCAGAATGCGGCTCCTGAAATAAGCATTCACCCGCTTTTGAGTATCTTCTAAACTTTCTCCCCCTGGTGGTCGGACATTGTAAGATCTGCGCCACGCATAAACCTGTTCAACGCCATATTTTTCAGCAGTATCCGCTTTATTTAAACCCTGCAAATCACCATAAAATCGCTCATTGAGAGCTTCATTTGTAAAGATAGGCAGTTCTTCCTCTGGGTTGCCATCATAGCTATTCCAGCCATGCCAAATTTGGTCATCCTTTTCATGTTTAATAATCGGAATTTTGCCACCACAAATGTCATCGCGTTCCGTCAAACAGATCATTGCTGTTTCGATCGCCCTGATTAATCTACTGGTAAAACAAACATTTACTCGATAATTGCTAAGCCGACAGGAGGCGATCGTTGCTTCTGCACGACCACGTTCGCTAAGGGGAACATCGACCCATCCTGCAAATTTATTGAGGGCATTCCAAAGGCTTTGTCCGTGACGAATTAATATGAGTTGAGCCATGATGATTCTCTTTTAATCCCACCATAAAAATAATTCTTTGGTCGAGATCAGCGATCACTTCAAAATTTCTAAGCCAAAGTTTTCATCTTCAAAATCAATACCTTCGATCATTTCCTGCAAGTCTGCGGGAATGCCTTGCTGTGATTTTTGGAGCATATTAATTGCGTCATCAGCACAGCCAAACCCTTGATCGATTGTATCAGGGCAAAATTCGTAGATATCTAGGGCAAGCTCGGTGAGATCGTCAGGTAAATTGCTAAAAGTCACTATTAAGCGATCGGACTCCACCTCAGCCAGTTCTATCCCATATTGGGCATCCCAAACCCGCAGTTTCTGGATGATATCCGCAGTATCAAGATCATAGTTACAGCCATTTGTACCCTTATCTAGAAGCATTTGATATTTGTCCATAATTTTCTGCCGATTCAAAAATAGAATGTAATGGATGCAGGAATCATATAACGATTTTTAACAGGTGCGATAGTCAGAAAATCTTTTGATCTATGACTTATAAGATTAACCATATAGCTATATACAGCTATATGAAGCTTTATATTATACTCAACCTATTCAATCAGTAACTGCAACGATCGCCTGTCACTATGGGTTTCAGAGGTCAGATTTTGTTAAGGCTCTATTCTATAGATTCTTGAATTCAATGAAAATATTTGGTTTACCTTAGTGTAAAGCGTTGCAATTTATTGAATTAGCTCAAATATGGCTTTTAAATTCATTTTTTAATTTTTTAGGAGACAAGCAAGATGGTTTCACTTCAACAGTTACGTCGCTTTTTTCTGAATATTAGCTTGTCAGTAATACTCGTAACTTTTATCTCCTTGAGTTTTGGCACGGCATCTAGTTGGGCAGGAATTTCATCCACAGAATCCATTAGCCAACTACAGATTCCCATTGCAACCATGAAACAGGAAGATACAATGAACGAGATCAAGGGCAAGATTAAAGAAAAGATCGGTAATATGACTGGCGATTCAAAAAAACAAGCTGCTGGCAAAGCCATGCAATTCAAAGCTAAAACCCTAGAAGGTCTCAATAATAGTATTGAGAATCCTAACTACAAACCCCATAATCAAAACTGCGAAGTCGAAGATTGCGCTCGTGAGTCAACCGAAGGTGCAGAATCTCAAATTCGTGAAAATTGGCACTAAAACTGTTGTACCCTTCATGCATCGATTCTAGATTACCAGAAATTCTATGAAGACATCCTTAGATTGTATTCCCTGTCTTTTGCGCCAATCCCTAGAGGCATCTAGGTTGGTTTCTTCAGATCCTTTTGTTCATGAGCAGATTATTCGCGATGTTCTGCATTGGACAGGAGAAATGGACTTAAACCAATCGCCTCCTGAGATTGCCCAACTTATCCATCGGCGGTTACGCGAACTGACGGGAGTGGCTGACCCCTATCATGATGCAAAAGACTGGCAAAATCGGATGGCGATGGAATTGATTCCTAAATTCAGGGCGGAGGTCAAGGCTGCTAAAAATCCGCTATTGATGTCAGCTCGTCTGGCGATCGCAGGCAATGTGATTGATATGGGCAGTAATGGCAATCTCACAGAAGCCGATGTGCGCCAGTCATTAAGTAAAGCTCTAACGGAGCCATTTTTTGGCGAAGAAGAAAGATTTGTACAGGCGATCGCCCAAGCAAAATCAGTTTTATATCTAGCGGATAATGCGGGAGAAATCGCTTTTGACCGACTGCTAGTGGAACAAATAATCAACCAAGTTCCATCAGAACGAGTGACGCTGGTGGTGCGCGGTGCGCCTGTTCTCAATGATGCCACTCTGATTGACGCGCATACAGTGGGCATAGATCGCATTGTGGAAGTGATTAATAATGGTTCCGATGCTCCTGGTACGATTTTAAATGATTGCAGTGAAGAATTTCGCCATCGCTTTGCTGATGCGGACTTGATCGTTGCTAAAGGGCAGGGAAATTTTGAAACTCTCAATAATAATTCTAGTAATATCTTTTGCTTATTTAAGGTCAAATGTGCGGTGATTGCCAATCTCGTCAATCAACCGATCGGTATGCAGATGCTAGTACATTCCCAATCTGACTAGGCTTATAAAATGCTTATAAAATGTAATAGGAGAGGCAGCTTCAGATCGGTTAAATATTTGTGATTACATTACTATATAATAATATACTAGACTTACGATTATTTTGGATGGGGTCTGTTCATCTGTAGCTCTCCTTAGCCGTTCGTGAGTAACGAAGTTAGTGATTAATACCAGATATTAATTTTTTGCGATCGCTGCCCTATGAAATTAATTACACCAGCATCTGTTGAAGTCATTACCAGCAATATTTATCGATGGTTTCGCGATACACATCTGCGATCGCTAGATCGAGCTTTTAAGGCGGCGATCGCCATTCAAGATCTGGAAATAGAATATTTTGGTGGCAACAAGATTGATGCTAATCCAATCCAGCCGCTAGATAATAATGCAACTACCACAGCCTATTTGCAAACCAAGCTGCATCAACTATTACGCAAGATAAAGTGGAGTTTGGCTGAGTTTCAGATGGCTAGTGCGATCGCGCCAAATCCTGAAGACCAAACCAGTCAAAAGGCAAAACAAATCCTGCATAAGTTGGCGGTAGTGGATCAAGTTTTAGCCCGATATAAGGAATCGGATATCTTGATTGAAGATTTCCCTAGTGTTGAGGGGGCATTGGCAAGCACTTCGGATCTTAACCGCGACTCAAAACTAGTTACTAGACCAATACCCGAACCAGAAATTTTGATCAACAAACCAGTCCCTTTACTGCGGTCAATTTTTCCTAATTTTACAAAATACAATCGCGATCGCCGAGTCAATACCGAAGCCGATGTTGTCAAAGAGTTTCAGCTTTCCCGCTATCGCACCAAAAAAGCGCTAAGGTTTCTGGCAATTTTAATTATTGTTCCCTTATTAACTCAATTGGTTGCTAAGAATCTTATTTTTTCACCGCTTTTCTCGCACTTCCAAGCGACTAACCTGATCGAAATTTCCCTCAATTCACAGCTAGAAAGGGAAGCGATCGAAGAGGTTGAGGCTTTTGAGAAAAAAATTAAGTTTGAAATAAATATTGGTAAAACGCCAGATCTATCTACCGAAGATGTGGAAAAGCTGGTACATCAAAAAAGTATTGAAGTTGCCAGAAAGAGCGAACATGAAGGCTCCAATGCTTTACAAAATATCTTTGCCGATCTGCTTTCGGCGATCGCCTTTGCATGGATTCTGATTGCTGGCAAAAGAAGTGTGGAGATTCTCAAGGACTTTTTAGATGAAAAAATTTATGGTTTAAATGAAAGTGCCAAAGCCTTTTTGATTATTTTATTTACGGATGTGTTTGTCGGATTCCACTCTTCGCATGGATGGGAGGTGGTTCTGGAAAGTATTTTGAGACATCTAGGCATACCTGAAAACAGAGATTTTATCTATTTATTCATCGCCACTTTTCCTGTGGTTTTAGATTCAATTTTCAAATATTGGATTTTCTGCTACCTCAGCCGTGTATCACCATCCGCAGTCGCTACTTACAAGAATATGAACGAGTAAATAATCCCTTCCCAGTCAAAGATTAGACGTTGCGGCGCGAAGCGCCGCAACGCTAATTCTTGGTTTTTAATGTCTATTTTGATACTGGGAAGGGATTGGGAATATTACACCTAGGAATGGGGTTTCACCCATTCGTATAGTTCGAGACTTTCGGGCTTGCAACTATGACAGTCGCCGCAATTTTTACCGTCCAGTTTTTGAATGCGACCTTTGCGAATTAGTTGAGCTAACATCCCGCGCAAAGCCTCAGGCTCACATTGGAAGTGATTGGCGATTTCTTCTAGGGAAGTTGGCGATCGCGAACGAAAATATTCTTGAAGTTTTTGCAGAATCATGATTTTAAAATAGGTTGATAGAGATGGCGAATCATTTAGTTAAGCTATGCCGTCTGTTGACTTTTGGCTTGAATACGGCGATGGGCGCTAAATCTTCGCAATCCCACTAATGTGCCTAGCATGAATAGGGATAAGCCTGTTAACCAAGCGATCGACGTAGCAGGATGTTGACTCAGGGTCATTAATTGGTAATAGAAGACCGCCACCCAATAGCCGAGTCCCGTTGTCCAGCAACCGACAAAGACTGTCCAGCCGAGGTTAGTTTCGCGGTATATAGCGGCGGTTGCGGAAACGCAGGGAAAGTAAAGTAACACAAATAGGAGATAGGCGATCGCTGCCGCAGGACTGCCAAAGCGGGAAGCCATCTGTCCGAAGGTGGTGGAATTTACTTCCTGTTTCTTAGCGGCTGTTTCTAGATCGGCTGTACTTCCCAAAATACTTAATCCTAGTGGATCGATCGCCTTATCCGCCAATTTAGTTAAGTTTTCAGGAATGCTATTCACGGCTTTACCCATGCCTGCCCAAAAATCAAAAGGTTCGGGCGGTTTATCCGCAGCACCAGCCGCCTGTTCGCCTAAAGCCGTGTAAAGGGAATCCATGGTTCCCACCATCACTTCCTTGGCAAATATACCTGTAAATAGCCCGACCGTAGCAGGCCAGTTATCCTGTTCGATGCCCATGGGTCTGAATACGGGCGTAATGGCGCGGCTAAAGTGACTGAGGATCGAGTCTTGACTATCTTTTTTGCCAAAGGAGCCATCGATACCCACGGAGTTAATTAATCCGAGAATAATCACCACGATCACAATCATTTTCCCTGCTTTGGTGATAAAGGCTTTGAGGCGTTCCCAAGCCCGAATCGTAATACCTCTGAGGGTGGGAATATGGTACGGGGGGAGTTCCATCACAAAGGGAGCCGCATCGCCGCGAAATAGAGTTCTCTTCATCACCAGTCCCGTGAAAATGGCGGCGAGAATGCCGACAATATAGAGCATGAAGACAATATTTTGACCATTGGTGGGGAAAAAGGCGGCACAGAAGAGGGCATAGACTGGCAAACGCGCCCCACAGGACATAAAGGGGTTCATGAGAATGGTCATCAGGCGATCGCGGCGATTTTCTAAAGTTCGCGTTGCCATAATGCCTGGGATATTGCAACCAAAGCCCACCATCATCGGCACAAAGGATTTACCAGGCAGTCCCACAAAGCGCATCAGCCGATCCATCACAAAGGCGGCGCGAGCGAGATAACCTGAGTCTTCGAGAATGGCAAGAAATAGAAATAGAAAACCAATTTGGGGAATAAAGGTGGAAGTGGTCTGAATGCCGCCACCGACCCCATCGGCTAACAGTCCAATCAGCCAACCAGGAGCATTGATTTGAGTTAACAGATGTTCGGTTCCATCGACAAAGATTGTTCCCACGCCAATGTCAAAGAAGTCAATAAAAGCGCCCCCAAGGTTAATCGACACCATAAACATCAGATACATTACCGCTAGAAAAATGGGAATGCCCAACCAGCGATTGAGGACTAGGCGATCAAGGCGATCGGAAGTCGTTTTCTGCAAGAGGTCGTTCCGTTCCACTGCGCCCTGCATGATCTGTCGAATCCATGTATAGCGACTGTCGGCAATTAATAGATCGATATCTTCGCCCAGATCTTCCTGAATATGCTGACGATGTTTGCCAATTTTTTGTAATAGTTCCTGCCCTAAACTAGCTAAATGGCGATCGTCATACTGCAAGAGATTGAGTCCAAACCAACGCACATTGGCAGGATTTGCCAGCGCCCGATCTTCTAATAATGGCGTTAAATCCCCTAAAGCCTGCTCAATTTCAGGGGGATAGATCACATAGTTGTGGGGAATTTCGGGATTGCTTAAGGCAAGATCCACCGCCCCTCGCAACTGAGCGATTCCCTTACCTGCATAAGCACATAGGGAGATAACGGGACATCCTAGCCTTTGCGATAACTGTTCTACATCAATGCGAATATTGCGTTTTTCTGCCAAGTCAATCATATTCAGGGCGACCAATATTGGCACACCCATTTCCAAAATCTGCGTGGTGAGATATAGATTCCGTTCCAAATTCGAGGCATCGACAATATTGACGATCGCATTGGCTTCACCAGACAGCAAATAATCCCTAGCCACCAGTTCATCTAGTCCCGTGGTGCTATCTTCGGCATCCACAGAATATACCCCAGGCAAATCCACGACCGTAATTTGTTGACCCTGCGATCGATATTCGCCTTCCTTGCGCTCCACCGTGACCCCTGCCCAGTTGCCAACGTGCTGATTGCTCCCTGTTAAGGCGTTAAATAATGTGGTTTTGCCACAGTTAGGATTGCCGACTAATCCGATGATGGGTTGGTTCACGTTTATGCTCCTGGGATTAGTTCAACCAATAGTGCATCAGCTTCACTTTTGCGTAAACTTAGTCGAAACCCGCGCACTTCAATTTCGGTGGGATCGCCCAATGGTGCATGACGCTTTACCTCCAATTCCGTACCAGGCGTTAATCCCATCGCCAGTAACTTGCGCTTGTAGTCACGGGCTGTCGGTTCGTAACCCACAACCTTTAAGCGCGAACCGATCGCCACATCTTGAAGTTTCGTTGTCGGTGTTTTCGAGTTGTTTGGCATTGTCTTCTTTACATTAAAAATATGCTGGTTTATGTCTGAATCTACGGGTACGACCTGAACGCATTGAGCCATTTCTATTCCCAATCCCAGTCGATGATCTTGAAGCGCCACAATTACGGAACCCGTCGCCGCACAGCTAACCACTTCCAACACCACTCCAGGCATAAATCCCATACCCATGAGCCGACTATTGGATTCATCACAATTGAGGGAAACAATCCGCACGCGATCGCCTACTTTGCTCGTAGATAGCGCCATAGTCTTCGCATTTGGCGATCGCTCCTGTAATTTGTCTAGTGTTGCCAAGCCATAGTTACCTGAATTATGGTCAACACTTGTAATTTTGTTGTTCATCTAGGTTATACCCATATATAATCTTATTAGAATTAATTAGCAGTAAGAAAGTAAATTAGTACTAATCAATTCATCACTATTTATATTGTTCAAGGTGTTGAGCGAATTGTTAAGCAAATCTTGATCGGTTAAGTTATCGTAGCATAAGTGCAAACATATTGCGACTATCTCGCAATAACTATTTCTAAATATAAAAAGATATTTAAGCTTGCATTGTATGGCGATTATTCACAGGCAACAGTTTCAAGAGTAAAAATCTCTGCGATCGCCTTGATGAAGATGAATGTTGAGGCGATCGTATTTGACTGTAAAGTACAAATCTGCGGTAATTTAGCATCTATTAGAGTAATTAAACCGCAATTGCGTTAAAACTATAAGTTATCCCAAACCGAAAAGCTCGACAAAGTTATCTGTTTATCGCCGAAGTTAAGCACTCAAAAATGATTTGCTTCGTTGATGAGTTTCGAGAAATTATTGGCGATCGCAAAGATAAATAGTTGTTGAGGCGATCGCCTACAAATTATGACTCACAGTAATAGCGATCGGCTTTATGGAGGTGAATGTTGAGGCGATTACCTGATGATTCGAGGATGAGAGAGATTGGGATTGATGTGCCGTTATAATTCAAGCAGTAGAAAATAATATTTTGCTGAATTTATGAATAACACCTAAGGAAACTAACACTTATGCTAACTTTACAAATTACAAAAGATCAGGTTCTTAATTTGATCGATCAACTTTCGCTTAACGAGCAACAAGGAGTTTTACAATATTTTAGTCAAAAAAACCCGTGAAGATCTTGATGATACCCCTGATGGTATTGTCATTGAGGGTATTAAACAAGGTTTTAGAGAGGCGATGAGTGGTCAAACTATTCCTCTATCTCAGATGTGGGAGGGGATTGATGTCGAGTAATTCTATCGAAATTTTTCTGACTTCCCGCTTTAAAAAAGATCTTAGTCAAGTAGGTTTCAGTAATTCTGCTGACTTTTTGCTCAAACATGGGGTCAGGGGGAGGATTCAGTCAGTAGCCAGACTGATGCGGCTTCAGGTCTGCTTCAGCAAGTAAACGACCAACATGCCGAGGTGATATGGTTTCAACTATTCCTCGCTTGATCATTTCGTCTGCAAGTTCGCGGCTTGTCCAGTGGCTGATGGGACGACCACTCTCTTCTGGGTTTTCGCAGGCTATAGAAAATAGATGCAGGATTTGCTCAAGTTCAAATGTTGCTGGTGCGCCCGAGCGTTCGGCATCACTTAAGCATTCCAATACAGCTATGTTTTTTTCCCGACTAGATAGCCAACGTTCTCGCCAAAGTCGCGCCATTTTTCGACTAATATTCAGTTCTCTCGCTATGCCCCGATGATTGTGTCCTTGGTCGGCTAGTAGAATAATATTAGCTCGAATTGCTATTTGCTGCGGTGTGCTATGACCATTGATCAACTTTTGTAATTCTTCTTTTTCTTGCGTTTCTAGATGTAGTGCCTTTGGAAGTAATACAGTCATTGTTTGCTACTTGATCGTTTTCTATTCTATGGTATCTTCATTTTAGCCATCTTGTACTAGCTTGATTTCCTTCTCTTCCTTTCATCATAACCTTCAGGGCGCTACCGTCGCAGATCTAATCCTTCAGTTTTACAGCAATTTTCGATCAAACGAACCACAAGAAAAAAGTTAAAAGTGTTGCAAAGCAACACTTTTAACTTTTTTCTTGGTTTGGATTTGGGCGCAAGTCCCTAACGACGACCAGAGCGATTTCCCTGAGCCAGAATTGCTGCAAACTCTTGTTGTGAGAGAACTTGCGGCGTATAAGCTCCACCTTGGCGCTCGATCTGTCTGATAAAGGCTTGCAAATGATTGTAGGAACCCTGCAACAAGTTCCCATAGGTTGCTTTAAGCTGCGGATGATTAGTGGCATTCAGCCGATCGCGCAAATCTTTAATGTCAGTTTCTTCGATCAATGCGCCCACCTTTAAGGCTTCCAATAATGAAGTCTGTCCGCGTTGTACCAGTTGCTTGTACATGGCTGCTAGTTCAGGATTAGCAAATACGCCGACCTCATTGCTAACCACAGGATCGGCAATACCATAGGATTGCATCAGCATCTTCACCCGATCCATGTGGCGCTGCTCTGCTTGATTAATATTCCTGAAACTGCGTAAATTCCAGCGATCGCCTAAAACTTGATATACATCCCGCGCCATCTTTTCTTCTTCACGCATAAACTTCAAGCCTTCAATTTCGGCATTGGTTAGGGCTGGAGAAGTAGTTGATGCTTGGGCTACAACCTCAGCACGGCTCAGGTTTTGAGCATAAATAAATGTGGCAGGGAGCAAAACTACACAAGTAGCGATCGCCATTCCCAAAGCCAGTTTTTTCTGAAAGTTCATTACAAGTTTTTCCTTTTTGAATCTTAACTTCACCTTCTTTAGACAGAATGAGTAGTTGTTTGGTTCAATTAGATTAATTATTAGATTAATTATTTTCTACCTAGAATTTGAATCACTGCGGCTTTGCCATTGTGATATTGACCTTCATCTAAATCTCTCTCTAGCGATCGCGCAATTTCCCAAGTTAAACCAGTTATCGCGGTTTTCAAGATAGTGAGGACAGAACTAAATGAGAACGGTCATAGCATCACAATGAGAAAACCATCCCAAAAGATCCTTCTTGGTGACGGTATTAAATGCATCAGTGATAGCTTGATCTA
>Ga0316612_1000190_pt1 | contig 22941 bp, 12 predicted proteins | sample MIS2016226_MG_FD_207676 | JGI IMG/M metagenome (GOLD analysis project Ga0316612, IMG submission 207676) | Microbial mat bacterial communities from Middle Island sinkhole, Lake Huron, Michigan, United States - MIS.2016.226 | ecosystem: Environmental > Aquatic > Freshwater > Lake > Sediment... | reverse complement strand
TTTTTTGCGTATCGAATTCTCAAAAGGACACTTAAAAACAAGCTGATCAAGGATAAAACTTCTCGAATGCTTGTAAAATATAGAAAAAATTAAACTCCGATAAGTTTTATCGGACAACAATGTATTGTAATATATTAGAAGGCCTATAAAAAATACTGAATTAATATGATTAGGATATCTGATTTCTGAAAAATCATTTCCAATTGTATCAAATACTTGTACTTTTCCACCACGCTTGAAATATTGAAAAATAAAATCAGCATGTGGTATATTATTATCTAAAAATGGGTTTTGTAATTCATTTAATTTATTAATGTCATAATAGTAATCCCATTCACTTCTTGGCAAATCTTTAATATGTTCTAAAATAGTTTTCATATCATATTTTTTTATATTAAAATAGCCATCATCGAAAAGTTATCTTTAGCATCATTACTGCACAACGTTTCTACTTGATTAAAACCATCTTGAAAAGTGGTTGCTGAATCAAAAACACTTTTAATTTGGTAAGAGTTTAATATATCTGAAACACCGTCAGAGTATATTATAATTATATCTTTAGGAATTAGATTATTGACCAAATGACAATCAATAATGCTTTCTTTGATACTGCCAGAAACAGAACGAGTTACAACGTGCTTATAACGCTCTATATTATTAATTAAACTTCCATTACTAATCATTTGATTTATTAAAGTATGAGAATGTGTTTCAAAAAGCAATTTATTATTTCTTAAGTGAATGATTTTAACGTCACCAACCCAAAATAAAAAAGCTTTATCTTTTAAAATAATAGCACCGCCCAAAGTTGCTCCAATTTTAGCATTTAAATCATCTGACTTTTGCTTAATTATCAGATTAGACTTGTTGACTGCTTTTTGAATTTCTTTTTCACTTATATCATTTATTGTAGAAAGATAAGTATGAATATTTTCTGCTACTAATTTTGAAGCCACATCTCCATATTCATAACCACCCATTCCATCAACTACCATGTTCAAAATACAATCGGGGTTAATTGATTTTGAAAACAAATAATCCTGATTGCTTTTTCTTTTGCCTTTATTTGAAAATGAATAAACCATTAATGATCTCCTGTTGCTTGTTTTGTAGCTCCTCCATGTTTTGTAACTCTAGGACGAGTAGAAATTTTTATTGGCTTTAACGTAATACTTTGTTCAGATGCTTTTGTTGACCATAAAAAACCATCACCTGGTTTCAATATACTCATGTCAGAAGGTGTTAAACTACTCAATTGAGTTATTGACTTTTGAATATGTTTAAGCCATTGAGGACTATTGAATTTATGTAATAAAACTATGCTACTAAGTTCAATGATTTCATTTGGTAAACTTGGCGGGTCTTGACTGGCAATCATAATACTTACGCCTTTGTGTCTCATTTCTCGTATGGCTGTAACTATATTTCCAGTAAGATCTTTATTATCCATATACTTGTGAGCTTCATCAAATACAATAAATTTATTGAAATGTTTGTCATTATAAGTTTTTACTCCTGAGAATATATTAAGCATTATGACAAACAATCCAAGTGCCTCATCTTTAACAATAAACTCATCTCTTAAGTCAACAATAATTAGCCTTCCCGGTTTCAAAATATCCCTTATATAAAAACTGTCATCAATATATTCTCTAGCAAAACTTAATTTTTGTCTGGCTAATGCTTTTTGACTGTTTGAGAGTAGTTCTGACGATTCTACACTTTCGCTCAAACCTTCCATAGTTATGTTTCTCCTCTGTTCTCTCATCAAAGATTTCAATTGTTTAATATAGGCAGAATCATTTCCTACAGCACCAAGCAAGAACATCCAATCTTGAACATTCAACTCCATTGAATTAAATGAAATAGGTTTAATTTCAATTGAAGGATATTCCAATCGTCTATCTTCTATTTTATCTCTTGGAGTTAATAAAACTACATCTTTTATTGAATCAGGCTCTGCACCAAATTCTTCTTTCAATTTTTGCAATTCAGTTCTTTTATCATTTGGATATATCATTGAGGTGAATTCCGGCTCATAATCCATACTTTCACTATAATGAAAAATAACTCCAGCAAGTGGTGATGGTAAAACATTGATGTTTGAAAATTGTTTTAAAACCATTTCAGATATAGTACCAATAGTATAACTTTTTCCTCCTCCTTGAACACCAAATAAACTGATTGTGTTGGTTTCACTCAAATCGATTGCAATTTTTTTATTCTGAATACTCTTTCCTAGAATACCATATTGTGGACTTTCGGAACTCTTCCCAACGATAATATCATAATCTGGCTCTAAATAAGTATTCGTATCACTCGTAACCTCTTTTTTTACCTCATAAACAACTTCATTTGGGCTATTAGGTGTTGGGGTAAAAGGAAAATCTTCTTCATTAAAATCTTCTTCGTTAAAATCATCGTCTAAATCATCGTTATCTTCTTTTCTGTAAGAATTATTAGAAGAAGTTGAATCTATGGTTGAATCTTTTGTTTCAATAAACACTTCAACTATAGGACTTAAATCTTTTTGTTGTTTAATTTTAGATTTAAACCTTTGTAAAAAAGGTTTTAAAGCTTCATTTGTTCCGAGAGCAGTTCCTAATTCATTATCAAATTCTTTCTCTTCTAATCGTGTAGTATTTAAATCAGAATCAGGATCTAAAATGTCTTCAATCAGTTTAGCCCCAAAAGTGAAGAAAGTTAGACTATCATCAACAACTTCTTTCTCATGTCTTTTAGAAAATGAAAAATCAAAAATAAAACCTAACTGATTAAATTTTAAACAAAAACCTTCATCAAGTGTTTGAAGAAATGAACAATAAGTGTTATAGGCATTATCTGAAAGATAATTATACCTATAAGCTCTTTCAATATAGAAACTTAACAATGTTTTAAGCTCCTTATTTTTTATTTCTCTATCCAATCTATCTACCGTAGTAAAATTGTTTGGATCAAAATGATGTCTTATTGCAAGTATCGTATTCTCTATCTGCTCTTTCATTTTCAATTTTAAATCTTCTTTCTCAGAAGTACCTATAGATTTTCTGCATTTAATTTCAATTATAGAAATTGATATTTCACGTTTATCTTTATCAATTGAAAAAAGCAAATTATCAGCTCTACTTTTTGAATTAGAAGAAAGATTTTCAAAAATATTTTGATGCAAATCAATTGGAACTAAAACAGCTTCTTCAAGAAACCCTTTTTTCTCTAACACTCTTTTTGTAAACGCCGAACCAATTACTTCAAAAGCTTTATTCTTAGTCGAATTAAGTTGTAATACAAGAGAACTACTAACTGCTCTTAAATCTTCAAGAATTAATTTTATTTTCTTCTCATCTTCAGTATTGTGAATATTCAAATTGAACTCTTCAAAATGTGGACCTAACAAACCAAGAACCTCTGACGAAGGCTTTGTGGTTAAAAAAGAAGATATCCCTGAAATTTCTTCTCCTGGAACATAATCTAACAGAAAAGGAGTTTTTCCATCTTTTGACGGTTGGTCAAAAATTTGAGGACCCAAATTTTTATCAAAAGTTATTACCCAATCGGAAAACTCATGCAATTGAGAAAGCAAAACTTTATCCCTATTAGTGAGTCTTAGTTCAATTGATGGAATAGCTTCAGTTGAATTTATAGCCAATGAACCTGCAACAAAAAATTGCAAAGAAGAAAATAATGAACTAAACAATAAATTTTGATTATTGTCTTGGATTTCATCAACATCAATGTATCTATTCCATTTAATGTTATCATCAATTTCTTCAACTTCAATAGAATGTTCTAATATTAAACCATTTAAATAAAATGATTTTATATTTCGATGAGGTTTGAAAAGAGTAATTTTTACGGCAAATGGATTAACTAAAAAGCTTAAATGGGCAGCATACTTTGATGGGTTTTGTAAATAAGCATCAATTTTATTGATTGAGAACCTCAACTTTGGAAATAATCTATTCTTAGAAGGTTGAGAAAATAATTCAGCTTCTTCAGATATATTAGTTTCTGGATTAATTAAATTCTTTAATGCTTTACCATGTTCAATTATTGAATCTTCGCCAATGAAAATGCGAACTTCAAATTTAGTATCTACATAATCTAAATTTTTACCTATTTCAACAAACGAGTCCGAGAATATTGCTGCATCTCCAACATTAAATAAGTTTACAACCAATTTATCGGTATAAGGATGTTGTAACAGGAAATTTTTAATGTGCTTAACAACTAATTTTTTACTTATATCCGTTTCAACATAATTTTCTGTTGAAATATTGAATAATGTTCTAAAATAGTGCTTTAGTTGTTGTGTTACTGGCACTAAAGATTCATTTGTACCAACATTAGCATTGTCTAAATATATTGCCCAACCAAAAGACAATTCACCTGCATAATCATAATTCTTAAATGAATTCGGTTCAACATAAACCAACGGATTTACTTCCGGTGATAAATTGCCTAAGAATAGTTCTTCAAGCTGTCCCCATTCTTCTAAATGCACTTGATAATCTGTAGTTTTTTTATACCATTCATCAAACAATTCAATTAATTGTAAAAACCAAGACAATCGTAAAGGATGAATTGGCGACATTAGTAAACAGGAAACTGAGTTTCCATCAGGGAGCTTAGTTTTAACTTTTACTAAATCTAAAATTTGAATTTCACTCAAAAAATGTTTTATAGTTTCTTTTTCATCTTCATTTAATTCATCATCAAAAAGATTATTCTTTAATTGCGTTAACCATTCATCATAAATCTTTAGATAGCTTTTAATTACTTCTTTTAAAGAATATAAATTACTAGTTTCTATAATACCATTCGCAGTTTCATTTGAGTTTTTTATAGCTTCAAAAAGCTGATGCCTCAACTGAATTAATAATTTTGGTGCTATATCGGTTAGTTCGCTGATTTCAAAATCTATTCCTTGAAGTCCTACAAAAGCAATATTATTACTTATAGAACAATTAATATGACCTAACTGATTGCTGTGCTTTAAAAACTCATTTTCTAATAGACGTAGCTTCGTAGATAAATTAATTTGATAATTATGTTTGGGTGAATAATTAATATGGAACGTCGAAACGTGCTTAAGTTTATCATCATTTAACCAAACGTTAGACAAATCACTCGGAAGTGGTAAATCTATACCTTCACTACTTTTTAATCGTTCGATATTATATTTAAAAAAGGCTTGTAAAACATTGTTTAATTTATCTTTTCGTTGTGTCTCTTCTTTCTCTGGGTTTTCATCAAAAAAATAATCGAAATCATCAGAATCGCAAGTCAACTTGTAATTATAATTCTTCTTTGTTTCTGGATTTTTACCTTCTTGTTCCCATGTTTTTTGAATAGTTGATTCTTTAAAATCATCATTTGAATTCAAAACATTACCATGCTCATCCTCAGCCAAAACTTTGAAGAAATAAGAACCCTCATCAAACATATTAGGGTTTAATTCAATTTTCGCCTCCTGATAAGGTCTATTTGAATTCGTATTTTTTAATTTTCTTAAAGTTGAGATTTCTTCTCCTGAGCGACCATCAACAGACATTAAAACAACTCTAAAATATTTCAAATCATCAATATCTTTTGGAGGCGGATTTGTACTGTATCGAATTATAACTTTTGAAGCTTGATTTGGATTAGCAATTAAAACTTTTTTGCCTTCTTCAGTTATAAAATCTGTAGATCTAATATCATCTATAAAAAGTTTAATTTCTTTAAAATTCAAATTAGGTATAGACCACTTATCAAAGCATAACTCTGAATAGGAAGATGCAATAAGTTGACATATTGTTTCTTGTGATTTTGCATCTTTTTCAGTTCTGAAAAAATCAATAAAATACTTTTGAAGAGTATCCTGTTCAATTGGCAATTCATTAATTCTATCATATAACGGTCTATTAAAAGAACTTAATATTTTAACGCTGGTTTGATTAAAATTCAGTCTTGAACGAAGCAAATCTTCATTCTCTAATAAATCTTCATCTGGTAACAAATCTAATTTGAAAAGATTATTACCTATCGATTTTGCCTCGTAACTATTTTCTTCGAGGGTGATTAAATAATCAATAACCTTTGATGTTTCGATTTCATTAATAACTAAATAGCTAAATATAGAATGAATAATACGTTTGTAATTAGCAGGTATTTTAGAAATAAGTACTTCTTTCAGTTTTATTTCAATACCCTCTAATGATATTTCTTTAAAAGTGGCGTTACCATAAGAATCTTCAGCAGCAGTTCTACTATTGGAAGGTATCAGAACTAATAAAGGCTTTTCTTGTTGATTTCTAAATTCAATTAATTTAGTAGCTGAAATGTAACAATCACCTCTTTCATCTTCAGAAACAATAAAAGTATTTATACCTGGATATTTTCCAGTTATTTCATCCCATAAATACATAAGTTCATTATTACCAAAACCAGTAATTTTCATGCAATGTCCAGCTTTGGCTGTAACAAATTCATTATCATATAATGAAATTACTAAGTCTATGATATTTTGATAATAGGAATTAATTTTTGTAAGCTCCATTGGAAAATTATTTTAGTTCGTAACGAGGTCTGATTTTTTGTAAAATATAGGCATCACTCAAATCATTATAGAAACCTATTTGTCTTAATTTTTGTTTGAAAGCTTCTACATTTTCTTTAAATGCTAGATGTGTATTCAAATCAGCATCTTCAAATCTTGGTTCAGACAAACCATTTATTATTAAACCATATCGATTTCTGATTTTCTCTGTGAGCTCTTCTATGGATAAGCTTTTTGTGATAAAATCATTTTCTTCTCTATGTAATACCTGTATTTGTACAAGAGCTTCGAGTAATCGTGTTCCTAACACAAATCGTCTAGGGTGTTTTTTACTTCTTCCTTGTGCAATAAAACCTCTTTCATTATTTTTTTGAGACAAATTATCAATAAATTGAACGTGATACTTATATTGATATGGCCCTCTTATTTTTACAAGCAATTCAATATATTTGTCAAAATAGGTAGTTTCATATTTTACCATAGAATTCAATAATTCTTTGTCTTCTTCATCTAATGAACTTTGAATATTATTCCAAAGTACTTGAAAATATAGGTCAAAATCATTTTGAGGATTTTTTAAAATATTTAAAGTGGTATCCAAATTCTTTGAATTATTCTTATCCAAATTTTCCTTCTTTAATACGGCATTAATCTGAAATGTAGCCTTGATGTAATCGTAGATAGAGTTGTACATTTTATCAGCATCTTCAATAGCTATCTTTGATATTTTACTTTCAAAATCATCGGTACTATCCAAAACAATACTCCAGTCATCTTTAATATCAAAACTACCTGTTTCAACAATTTTTGGCAACAGATAAATCAACTTTTGAATGTATAAGGATAAGTGAAATGATGTAATAGTTTTTAAATAATCTATCAAAACATTTCTAGGAATTTCTCTCTTATAAACCAATAATCTCCTAACATCATCACAATACAATTCAGCTTGAGCTTTTAATATGGGTTTAATTTGATTTAAAGAAGTTGCACTTATTAAAGATTCAGGTCTAACCTTTTTAATCAGGTGTAAAATGCCCAGACTATCCACATCCAAAGTTTTAGTGTTGCTTATAATACCTGTTGTTTTATCCCAACCTTCCATTAAAAATTGTTTCAAATCATCTTTAACTTCGGAATTTTGTCCCAACATTAAATAAACTTGATCAGCGGTAAAATAATCTCGAGTATTTTGAGCGTTTCGAACCCGATAGCTTTCTAAATGAATAGGTCTTAGAGAAGATATCTTTTCTTTATCTAGATTTCCTCTAAAAACCATATTTACTAGATTAGTTCTCATCCATATTTCAATTGCTTCAGAATGTTCAGTATATCCTGTAACAGAACCTTCTTCTTCAAGTACCCTAAATGCGTTTTTTAAATGGTCAATCTTAATAAAAGCATTCTCACCAGCTCTATTTCTTTGTTTTGGTCTTATTCCATCATGTCTCAACAACATAAATAAATTAACCATGGTATAGTCAATATTTATGGCTTTAGCATCAGCGGTAAAAAGCAATTCATTTCTAAAGACACTTTCTTCTTTATTTAATTTTATAGCCATGGTTAAAAGGTTACTGGTTCTACATTAATATGATTATAGCTGTCTTTCATAATTTTATAAAATGCAATATTATCTCGGGTTACAACTACTTCATTATAACTCAAATTTTCAAGTAAATTTTTAAAGACAATTAGTTCTATGAATTTTCCTTTAAGGTCATTTAAAGAAGGGCTAAATCCTTGCTGTATGAAGAATAACATTTCATACAAATCAAGTGATATGGTTAAACGGATATGTTTTTCTGCTTTGTGTCTAAAAATAAGACTATCAGGCTCATATTCTAAGTATTTTACCAAGTGTTCAGTCTTATTTACAAATAATTCAAAATCACTCAATTTAAATAATTTGAAGGATTGTCCCATAGGATCTTTTACATCTGATGAAGACAAAACCAAACTATCTTTATCCAAATTTTCATTATTACAGCCTTCATTCAAAGAAACAGCCCTAGAAATACTTCTTTTTATAGAATCTTCATTGTTAGTGCTTTTTAATATTTTAACAAAGGTGAATACAGAATGATAGGGTAATCGCAACAAATAAGAAGGCATTTTAACTATTTCATCATCAGCTTCATCTCTATAATCAGTATCAATTAATTCAGATTTACCTTCAAAATATTGATGTCTAACAAAACTTTTATGTTTGGTTTTAATTTGTTGAATAATCTCTGTATTTTGTTCATGAGCTGGAATATAGGACTTATTAGCATTAAATACATCCAATAACGAAAACTCTCTTTCAGCAAACTCAAGGTAATTTTTAGATAAATGCTTTCCGAAAAACAAATCTCTATCCAAATATGGTATTGCTACTTCACCAATATCAGTTTCTCTCAATAGTTTTATAAGTCTATCTTGGTTAGCGCTATCTTGAACAGAAGGATTAGTAATATTAAAATAATAATATTGCCAATACTTTTGCGGTTCGCTTTCTGTAGTTTGTAATAATGATTTTAAATCCTCACAAGAATAATCACGTGTTAAAGTATAGGCTATTAAAGACCTCATATCTCTCATAGTAACATGAAGTTCTCTTTTCAAACTTACCGTTTTAATCAACCATTCCATTCTTGAAATAATAGTATCACCTGCTGCACTATCATTAAAGCTGTCAACATTGTATTTAATAAAACAGTTTTTTGCTAGAGCACAACCATCACATTGTTTCCATAATTCTTTTTTGGTAAGTGCTTTAAATTGGTTTCTAAACAAACTACCTCCTTCATCATCTTGAGCAACAACAGAGCGTAAATTCAGATTAACAATCATTACACCTTCAGGTAATTTCGTATGTCCTTCTTCGTAAAAATAATTTTCAATTGTAGTAGCTAATTTTGAATGTTTTTGCGAAGTAGTTAAAAACTCTACAAGCCGTCCTTCATTGATTGCAATTATCCTTCCTTCTTTAGCTAAATTATAATTAGTCAATCCTTCAAAAGGAGAGAAAAAGGTATCCAGAACATCGTTATTGATATTATTTTCTTCATCCTGAGAACCATCATAATTACTCTCAAATGGATTTCCATTTATTTTGAATCTTGCACCATTACGATGCGGATGTTGAATAACGTCTTTTACATTAGAGTCATTTTCAATCTTTTTAATAAAAGCAGTCTTCCCATCACCAGCATTACCTGTTATAATTAGTAATTTATATTGTCCATCAACTATAGCCGGAATTAAACTTTTATCCAACTTTGTTGGTGTATAAGTTAGCTCATCAAATTGACTGGTATTAAAATTAACTCTGGTTCCGGCATTACCATATCGAGATTGACTATACAAAGAATTAAGATAATCAACTATATTAGCTCCTTCAACACTTATTTTAAAAGCCTTAATTTTATCTTTATGAGTATCAAAAAGCTGTTTAATACTATCATAAACGCGGTCAATGTTACCTGCGGTAAACGACTTAGCACCACCTTTCCAAAAAACATCACTGATAATAGTTTCATCTCCAACTTTCAACAGTAATTTAATTGGGTTTCCTAAATCAATAGTAGTTTTATAACTCTCAAGTTTGCCTTTAAAACGCAAAAGGGCATTTTCAATAGCTTCATGCAAATCAACATAAGCATTCATTTTATCATACAATTTTAAATTGAATGAACTACCTTGATGAATTATCAATTGAGTATGATATAATTTATTACGAACACTAACGCCATCATCATCACTAGGAGTAACATCCAGCAATCGGTCTTCTAATAAAAGTAACGCATCATACATTTCTTTAGCATTAACAAATCTTTCCACTTTATTCGTACCAATAGCTTTAAGTAAAAAAGCGGCAAATTCTGTTGATATTCTAGGTTCAATATCTTTCGGGTTATTAGGAGCCTTGTGAGAGAAAGGCATTTTACTTGGATGCCATGGATATTGTTTACATATCAATTCATATAAAGTAACACCTAAAGCAAATGTATCGGCAGACAAATCCCAATTAACTCTATAATTTTCAGAAATTAAATCTGGTGCTAAATAAGGATTGGTTCCAACAAAATCTTTGTTTTCAGAATTGGCTGAGGCTACATTAAAATCAATTAATACAAATCGTGTAGCATTATCCCAAATTATATTATGAGGTTTAATATCACGATGCATCAAAGGTTGCTTTTTAGATTGCATAACAACTAAGGCCGCCAAAATTTCTTTTCCAACTTGATAAACAGTATTGATAGGCAATCGAGCATCGGTTCGAGTATAATTGCTTAGATTCTCACCATCAAGATATTCCATTACGGTAAAGAACTGCCCATTAGCAGACTCATCATTCCAAACAAACTTTACAATGTTATTATGTTTCAAATCCTTCAAAGCTTCATACTCATCTTTTACAGAAGAAAAAGTAACACTATCATTAAACAATTTCAACGTAAAAAAAGCATCCTGAATACGGTGTTTTACCTTAAAAACTTTAGAATAACCTCCTTTACCTAATGTTTCATAAATAGTAAAAGCACCAATGGTATCGCCTTCTTTTAATTCAGAGAAATTATTTGTTGATGGAACTGGTAGTGCAGGCACTGGTTTTGGATGTTCAGTAGAAGTACTTTCTAAAGATTGAAGTATAAATTCTTCCAAAGCATCTACACTTTCAATTCGAGTAGTATCGTCGGTTAGTATTGTTTTCAAACAAACCTCATCCAACCATTTTGGAAGATTAGTATTCAGTTTTGTTGGCAATTTGCCCGTAGGCAATTTGCCTCCTAATTTATCGAGTTCATAGGGTGTTTTAAATGGTTCTACATCAGTAAAAAGCCAATAAATTAAAACACCTAAAGAGTAAATATCAGAAGCTTGATTAGCATCACCAACGGTCAATTCTAGCGGATGATAAGCCGTGGCATTATTGATATTTATGGTAGGCATTACAGTATAACCTTCATCGCTATGATCTACAAAATAAGATTTACCAAAATTCCCTAGATAAGCATAGCCACTACTCAAATAAATATTATCCGGATTAATATCTCTATGAAAAATATTTTCTTTGTGAGCTTCTTTCAAAGCAACCATAACATTTCGGATGATATTTATCTTTTCTGGAAAAGTAAAAGTTTTATGTCTTGCTTCAGAACGTAGCGAATTTTCTTCAAGAAAATCAGTAATTTCATAAAACAAATGGTTAACATCATCATTCCTAAATTCAACATTTAGAATAAAAGGTTTTGCTTTAATTTTACTCAAAGCATTGTATTGATTTTTTATGCGCTCTTCTTGTTTCTGTAACTCTTCTTTGGACAAACCAACAGATTTAAGCGAATATTCTTTAACACGCCTTCTAACATTAGAATTAACTCCTTTTGGCTTTACTAAATATTCTACAAAATTGGGTTCTTGATGCAATATTTCAACAATCTCATAACCTTCAACTTCGCGTTTTTCATTAGGTGATTTTTTACTTTGGTTACCAATTAAAAAATCAACAATAGCTGTTTGAATAGAAATGATATCATCTTTCACTTTACCAACACTATAAGGGTCAGTAATAAATTCCAGCAATCGATTATTTAACTCAAAGGTTAACTTTTGTGCCTCACGAGAAATAATAGGCTGATAAGAATTCTGATAAGAAAGAGAAACTAAATTTTGTATCCAAGCCTGACCCCAACTATGATTTTCTTCTTTTAATTTAGAAGCTAATATGGCTGTTTTTTGACGACCAGTTTTCAATGGGTTAGCCATTTGACGGTCGTTCAAGTACCAGTAATTATCATCACCTTCTATGCGGCCTTTCCAGTCTTTATTTTCAATATTAAAGACAGCATGTGGTGCAACAACAATAAGGTCATATTCCCAATACTGAGTTCTGTTATTTCTAGGATTGGTCGAAGCAATTTCTACATTAGGAATTAAGAAATAATTATCAGGAAGATTTGCTTCCAGAAAATTAAGTGCTCGCTTTTCTCCTGCATTTACAACAGACTCAAAGTAGGGTGGTTTTAAGATTTTTGCCATGACTCTATTTCTTTTTCAATAATTGCTATTGCCTTGTTTTCTAATATTAACGCTTTATTTATTTTTTCATACCTATCTACAACTAGATTATGAAGAAAAGTTTGGGTTTCAGAATTTGGCAGCCATATAGGCAGTTCATTTAATAAGTTTGGAATAAACCTAATTAATTTCGTGCCATAAACACAACTATGAAAAAGCATTTTTCCAGCTCGTGAATCTAAAAAAGCAAATAAATAACCTGGTTTAATAACATCATTATTTGGAATAATTCTTAAAGTATCCGGATTAATAAATTTATTTTCATAATTTTTGTGCACATAATGACCAATTCCGAAAGTATAAGAAGGATCTGTTGCTCCTACAGCTGCAATAATTATCGAACCTTTATCAACAAAATAATCATTTACATTTTTTACAGATTTACCTGAAATAAATCTACCATCTGATCTAACATTTACTATGTCTCGTTGACTAATCAGTTCATAACCTAATTTAGCTGAGGAAGGAATTCTTTTGAATAATTTGCCCAAAAAAATTCCATTTTTCATGCAACAATCTTCCATTGACAGAAAATTTTTACGCATGATTTTATTTTTAATTTCTCCATAGAATGGGGAATGATTCCAAGAAGCAATACTTTCCTTACCAATTTCTTTAATACTCTGTGTAAAATAAATCGGGTGATTATTTTGCTTTAAAATATTAATATCTAACTCTCTTTCAATATATGAGATATATTCATTCCTTATTTTATTTGCTTCAACTCTAAGTTTTGTAGTTTCAATTATTAAATCGTGAATACTGCTGATGCGTTAATATTTCTTATTTTGAGCTGAACGATTGATTTTATTGGTCAAATTGGCTTTTTATTTTTTTTGATTTGAATAGGAATAATATTTATTCAATTTATTTTCGTGTTTTATTTTAAAATAAATTAACGTTTGAAATGTAATTTATTGAAAAACAATTGTTTAAAAAAGATATAATTTTCAAATTTAAAAAATTTTCAAATATTTATATTTTTCAAACTTTAACGCACCAGCAGTAAATCGTGAACATTTTTTTGAATTTCTTCATTTAATATAGGTATTAAGGTTTTTCTTATTCCTGGAGCTTCTATATACTTAACAACAGAACCAGAACTATTTTTATTTATTTGAGATTTACCATATTTACTGAGAAGAAAAGCATAAATAAAACCATAATATTTATTTGATTTTGTCTCAATTCTACAAACATTATTAGCAAAACAAATTCCATCTGTGAGTTCACTTGCCAACTTAACATTACCTATTGTCCCAAATCCTGTAACCAAAATTTGATTTTCTTTTACAATTGACCCAACTTTTTGTGCACTTTCTTTATTAACATAGGTATCGCTTCCTTCTATTAGATTTGTCACGTCACTACTTTGACAGTAAGGTACGGCATGTTCAGTGTTTTGACAGAATTGTCTTTTAAAAATAGGAGGATTAAATACATTTGCCATACTAGAAAGAGGTAAGCATTTGTCGATGTTTTCTTCTAACAATCTGCTATTAGTAGCATCTTGATTCAAGAAAAAAGAACTATTAAAACGAACATCTTTGGAGATGTGTGAGTATCTAATTTTACTAACTATCATATCTCTCTATTAATAAATTTGTTATATTCATCTGATATTTTTGGCAAATCATCATCCAATTGCTTAATTTTTTCCTTCCTAGATTTTACTTGCTGACTACCATCTTTTTTTGTAAACAAGTATTCTGTCAATGTTTCAAATAATAATTCTGCCCCATCTTCATCTCTTAGATAGATTGGATTACCTCTTCGATCTTTACCAAGCCTATCTGCAATAGCCATGAACACCTCATAATCTTCATCACTTTCTTGTGCCAATTGTCTTGATAATTCTGTTTTCTTTTCTAAAAAAAGCAAAGAAGCTTGAACACCAACTTGTGGTAAAAAAGCTTCAACAGCCAAATCAACAGAAGCCAATATTTTAAATTTATTAAGAATCCATTCTCTTACCTTTAGCATGTTAGGGTTTCCTAATATACCATCTGGCAATACAATTGCCATTTTACCTCCAGATTTCAAATATTCATAACAAGCTTCGATAAATAGTACTTCTGGAGCATCACTATATTTAGAAAGAAAGTAACGTTCTGCAACATCTTTTTCAACTTTTACTTTAGCGCCAAAGGGCGGGTTTGTAAAAATCATATCAAAAGTACCACGAGCATCTTTATAGTAACGATCTTCAATATCACCCATAATAGCCAAACTTCGGTTAATAGCAGTGTCAATTTTAGCTATTTCTTCTGGATGATCCCATTTTGGGTAAGCAAGGGAATTAACATGAAAAACATTGGCATGACCATCACCAGCCATTACCATATTCATACGAGCAGCTTTTTTCAAATCAGGGTCAAAATCAAAACCGAAAATGCTGTTTTCTGCATATTCCTTTACACGTTCATTAACTTCAATAGAGTTATATTTGGCCATCAATAATGGGCCTTCTAAATTTGGGAATAATTCTTGAGCTATTTGTTTTCGCACATGGTCCAACACCATCACAATAAAACCTCCCGAACCACATGCTGGGTCCAAAACACGATGTTTCTCAGTTGGGTTGAGCATTTCAACCATTGCTTTAACAATATTTCTTGGCGTAAAAAATTGTCCAGCTTCTTGTTTCAAAGTATTACTTACAATAGTTTCATAAGCCATACCTTTCACATCAATAGAAGCATCCAAGAAAGAGTATTTAGCAAGTTCTCCAGCAATAAAAGCAACACCTTTATCAGTCAATTCAATACCTTCATTTCCTGTAAAGACTTCCGAAAACATGGAATTATCTTTTAGCTTTTGGAAAATTGCTTTAATTCTGTCAGCAACTGCTTTTCTACCTACTTCTGTGTTTTGTTCTTTAACACCAACCCAAAATTCTCTTCTATAACTTATATCGGTTTCAATAAATCGTCGTTTCTCATCATAAAGTTTACAAAAAATAAGGTTTAGCAATTGCCAAAAAGCATCTTTCTTTCTTCCTTCGTTTCCATAAATATAATCGTGTGATCGTTTAAATACTTTTATCAACGAGTCATTGGCAGGTTTTCTACTATAAGAACGGTCAGCTCGGTCAATATCAGCCAATGTTTCTCCTTCACCTGGGAAATCTGATAAATCCGTAAAATCAAAATCATAGCCTATAGCATCATCCTCTTTTTGAAGAAAATGATAACTAGAACCATTTGCCCACAATCCAAAATAACAACTTGGTACGGCAGCCATTGCATTTTCAAGAGTGGCCGTTAATCCTTTCTTGCTGTCATTCTCTTTAATTTTATCGTCCTGAATAACACAAATTCGAATAATAGTATCTTGAATATGAGTTTTCCCTTTTTCAAAAACAACCAATTCAACTTTCTGCTTTTTAGCTTTACCAGTATCTGGGTCAACAAACTCAATTTTAAAATCGCGCTCCATATCATCCAAATCAAAACCATACTCTTCATTTAGCATACGAACCACAGATTGTAGATTTACTTCAGCACTTGTAGCTTTCTTGGCTTCAGAAGTTAATAAACACAACACTTGATTGTCGTCTAAAATTATTTCTTCTTGGGTAATTGTTTCGTTAGTCATTATGTATTGTTTGTATAAGTTGTTCTATTTCTTTTCGTTGGTCTCTTCTCGATGCATATCGCAGAAGCTTATTTTTATTTACATTATATTTTCTAAAGGCACTTTCAAAAATTTCCGATATTGAATAATCAAGAGGTTTCAAATAATTTTCAGAAAGCAGCCATGCATTAACTAAGATTCCTTCTAGCGTAGGTAAAACATAATCACCAATATGATCGGTAGGTGTTTCCGAAATCAAAGGGTATAATAGTATTACATCATTTTGAGGAAGAATATAACGTTGAATGATTTCTTGATTAGGCTCCAAATAAACTGGTTTACTCATGGATTGCATTTGTTCAAACAACTCATTAAGTTCATCCTTCTGCACTAACAAAAATGTAGCACGCTTTTCATTTTCTCGTTCTATAATTACATCAAGCATTTCTGTATCCCAAACAACTAAATCAGTAGAGACAAATGATTTTGTTTTATTATAAATCCGTTTAGATTTCAAACTAACTTCTGGTTTAAATTCAGGTTTAAAATCAAAAGTGTATATCCCTCTTCCTGTTTGATAGATAAGATTTTCAGCTTTTAATTGATTGATTTTCCATGGAATAGTTTTATTGGATAATTCCGGAAATAAGTCAGAAAGGAACAAAACAAGCTCCTTTGAAGTTATAGTGGTTTGATTTGAAAACTTTCCTTTTATCGCTAAAGCTACTTCGGTATTTTTCATAAAATTGGTTAGGAGCATCAAATATAGAAATGTTTTTCACAAAATCAAAACTTTGGCAATTTATTTTTAAAAATGCCGATATTTTGTTTGTTTTTGGAATTATACTTTTCTACTTTTGTTGACAACAATCACTATATTACAAAATGAAACTCCAATACTGTTCCGATCTTCACCTAGAGTTCCCAGACAACAAAGAGTATATCCTGGATAATCCAATTGAACTAGTTAATAACATGGAAACCAATTTTCCGAAGCCTCCTGATTTAGGATGAATTTATTAGAGATTTATTAAATTTTTAGAATATGGAAATACTAAATTCATTATCAAATAGAGAAATCGCAACACTTTTTTGGATGATTGTTATTTTTACTGTTCTTATTTATTTTTCTAAAAGTTCAAAAGCATTTTTGGGAGTTGTTAAAGCATTATTCGCCAGAAAATTAGTGTATTGTTATATTGTTATTGTTGTTTATCTATTTTTAATGATACAAATTTTAAACAAAACTATCTTTTGGGAGGCTTATTTATTCAAAGACTTTACAATTTGGTTAGTTGGTTTTGCTATGGTTTCATTTTTTAGTATAACCAAAATAAATACAAATAGCGAACTCATAAAGCGATTTCTGAAAATATTCTCCGCAACGATAATTATTGATTTCATTATCAACTTTTTTACCTTTAATCTGGGATGGGAATTAATCATAATTCCAGTAGTAAGTTTTATAGCCATACTCCAATACTTTGCTGAAATTAACAAAGAAAAAGCCGGATATGAAAAAGTAAGTAGTTTTTTGAAATGGGTTTTAACAATAATTGGTTTTTCTTTATTGGGCTATGTTATCCATAAACTTTATCATAATTATAATGAAATACTTAAAATCAATAACTTAAAATCATTTCTGCTCCCAGTTATCTTATCCGTTCTTTATTTCCCAATATTACTATTGTTTGCATCAATAATGAAATATGAAAATATATTTAACGAAATAAACAGGTACCGATTTATTGAAAGCAATAGAAAACTAAAAATAAAGTTAGCAGTATTAATGTATGGAAATCTTAATCTTGATAAACTAGACAGGATAAGAAATTGGGACAAAAAAGAATTAAAAGATAGCTCTGATATTTTCAAATATTTAAAATCAGTGGGAAATAAAAATCACTAATCTCATTAAACTCTCGTCTTAGAGTTATAAATAAAACATAAATGAGATAAAAAATATCATGCAATACATCTAGTTTATTTAGGAATAGGAAACAAAGCAATAAACCTTATTTTGCATAATAAACCAATCAATTCTATTATACAATTTTAAGTTTATCAAATGAGGGCAACTCTTGCCCTCGATAACAAAACGAAGGTAATTTTATTCAAATTTTACTCTCATTCTTTTTGTTTCAACACTCCAATAGTTAAAATCGGTAAAACTTTTAATGATAAAAATGATAATCTTAATTTAGATATATTACATTTGCATAATACTACACATTGTGTAGTAATGCGCAAACAAAATTTATAAATGAAAATAGGAGTTCAATCATATAATTATTTAGAAGACTATCTTGATGCTGTTAGAGCTAAAGGTAGATATGCCTTTACAATTGATGAACTTAAAGATAAATTTGATATATCGGATAAAGCAATTCATCAAAATTTATACCGTTTAAAAGCAAAAAAAAGAATAGTTCAAGTTCGTCAAAGGTTTTACACCATACTTCCGCCAGAATATACAAGACAAGGAATGTTACCTACAAACCTTTTTATTGACGATATGATGAATATGTTACATAAAAAATATTACGTTGGTTTAATTTCAGCAGCAGCTATTCACGGTGCATCACACCAACAATCAATGGAAACATTCGTAATTACTGAAAAACCAGCTTTAAGAGATATAAAAACTAAAAAGTTAAAAATCAATTTTTTCGTTAAAAATGATTGGAACAAAGACGACATCAAACAAGTAAAAACCGATGCTGGTTTTATAAATGTTTCTTCTCCAGAACTTACAGCTTTAGATTTATTATCCTATGTAGATAAAATAGGAATGAATAGAGTGATAACTATTTTATCTGAGTTAGTAGAAGTAATAAAACCAACAAATCTAAATAAAACAGCCAAAAACTATTCACAAACAGCAGCTGTGCAACGGTTAGGATATTTATTAGAAACAGAACTAAATAACCAAAAATTAAGTGCTATTTTATATAAAATTATAGCCCATAAAATAGGGGTAAATATTCCTTTAATGCCAGGGAAAGATAAAATTGGCGAAGTAGATTTAAAATGGAAAATTATCCGAAATATTAAAATTGAAAGTGATTTATGATTCCTAGACGTTATATAGAAGAATGGAAAGAATTTGCTCCTTGACCAGAAAATAGCCAAGTAGAACAAGATTTAGTTATAGAAAGAGCATTGGTTGAAATATTTTCAGATCCATTCCTAAATGAAAACCTAGCATTCCGTGGTGGAACAGCTTTACACAAACTATTCTTAAAACCACAAGCTAGATATTCCGAAGACATTGATTTGGTGCAAATAACGACCGGACCAATAAAACCAATTCTCGTTAGATTGCGAGAATGCTTGGTTTTTCTGGGGACCAAAAGAAACATCACAACCAGTATTCACAACAACACAGTAGAATACCGATTTGAAACAGAAATAGCTCCAATAATTAAAATGCGTCTCAAGATTGAAATCAATTGTAGAGAACATTTCACTGTATTAGGATTGCAGCAAGTACCTTTCAAAGTACAAAACGGTTGGTTCAATGGAGAATGTATGATAAATACCTACTACATAGAAGAACTACTGGGCACTAAATTAAGAGCATTATACCAACGAAGAAAAGGGCGAGATTTATTCGATTTAGATTTCGCACTAACAAAACTAGATATTGATATTTCAAAATTAATTCAGTGTTACAAAGAATATATCAATTTCTCGGATGGCGCATCACCTACCAGCAAAATGTTTGTTGCCAATATGCTAGAAAAAATGAGCGATGATGAATTCAGAAATGACATCTTCACAATTTTAAGACCTGAAATTGAATACGATAATGATTTAGCATATAAAAAAATAAGTGAAGAGATTATTAGTGTGATTTAGAAGTATTAAAATGCAAGCAACATAAAATAATATTATACAAAATGTGGGATTCATTTAATACTTATGGTGGCAGTTATCAAAATTCATTTGAAACCCTATGCAATCAATTATTCGAAAGATATTTATCGAGAAACTATCCTACTTCAATAAATGAATTCAAAGTAATAAATGGTGCTGGTGGCGATGGCGGAATCGAAGCTTACGGTAAACTATCAAATGGAAATTTCGTAGCTATCCAATCAAAATGGTTTACACAGGCATTAGAGAATAGTCAAATTACACAAATTAAAAATTCTATAACTACAGCATTAAATATTAGACCAAATATCATCGAATATATTATTTGTATTCCTCACAATGTTAGTTCTATTAAAATTGGTAGGGGCAAAAAACCAACTGTAAACAGTGAAGATGAAAGGATTAAAAATTTTGAAAAAGAAATAAAAGTATCTTTACCCAACGTTAAAATTACTTGGTGGTTTGAGCAAACTATTTTAAACGAATTACAATTTCCAGAAAACGAGGGAGTGAATAAATATTGGTTTGAAAAAGAAATAATTCATTCAAGTTTTTTAAAGGATAAATTTGAGTTGCAAAAAACCAATTACTGGCTAAAAGAAAGATATGTTGGCGACTTACATACAAAAGGAGATATTCAAAATTTAATAGACAAACAACTTAATAGCTTACCGTTTAGAAAAAAAACAGTTGCCAAAATAATTGATCTTAAAAATAAGATAAATTATACTTTGAAAATTTCTAGCAAGTTTATCGATGTAACTTTAAATTCAGATGAGCTTAAGAACAAGCTAGAAATAATTAATTATTTTCTTGAGGAATTAATAAAAAGTTCAACAGAATTAGAAAGAAAATTAATAAATGGAGTTGAAATAAATTTAAATATAAATATAAATGATGAGGAGGAACTAACAATTTTAAACACTATTTATGAAGCTGTTGAAATACTTGAAACTATAAGTCCCACTGATTTTCAGAAACCCATTTATCAAAACTTAAAAATTTGTTTAAGAGAAATTGATTCAGAGATTATTCATAAATATTTAGAGATTGAAAACGATTTAACTCTAGCATCAACTAGTTTAATTTTGGGTAAGCCTGGAACAGGCAAAACGCTTGGTTTGGCTTACGCTGTTGAAGAATGCGTAAAAAAATCAGCTCCAGCGATATTAATTCAAGCAAAAGGAGCTAATTCTAAAGACTGGACGCAATTGTTATCCAAAGAATTGCAGTTAATTAATTGGAATAAGAACGAGATTTTCAATGCTCTCGAAACAATTGCTGTTAGAAAAGATTGTCAATTAGCTTTTGATAATATTAAAACAATTGAAAATACAACTGTATTGATTTGTATAGATGGTCTTGATGAAGACTTTTCAAACGAAGGAAATTGGTACGACAGAATTAATGAAACAATTGAAATAACCAATAAATATAAAAGGGTTCGGTTTGTTTTTAGTGCAAGAGAATATTTTTATAATAATCAAAAGTTGCCAGCTTATAAAAAACAATACGAAGAATTAAGATTAAAAAGAGAAGGTGATGTAAAGGTAGAAGATGTTGCAAATGATTATTTCAAAGAATATAATATTAACATTGAAAATCATCAATTAGTAAAAGGATTAGATAGTTTATTTGCTTTAAAATTATTTTGCGAAAATTATAGAGGTTCAACAATCAAAGGTAATGATGTGGTTCAAACTGCCATTTCTGTCCTTATTAATTTAAAAGTTGAAAGAATAAACAGTGAATATTTAGAATCGCTAGAAACTAAAAAATCTAAATCCGTAAAACCTGTTCTTGATTTCTTAAACATAATATCAGATTTATTTTATTATAATTCAGAAGTAAGCCATACCCAAATTTTTGATTTAGATATTGCAAATAAATTAAAGTATTTAGATAATAATGAGATAGAGCTTTTAATTGAATTTTTATCAAATAATGGTATTCTTATAAAATATGAAAGAGACAAAAACACTAATTCAATATTAAAAACAAAGGAAAGTTTCTATAATTTTAGTTATCAATCAATACTTGAAACTATTGTCTCAAGCAAAATTAATCATTCAATAATAACTGAAGATATTGATTGTTTACCAGATTCTATTTTTGAGCCAATACCTTTATCAAATGAATTAGACGATATAAATAAACCTTACATTGATTTTATTCCAAATCGAAAAATTATAGAAAATATTATCACTGATGTTTTCATAAAGAATCAAAAACTTATTGGTATTGATAATTTTTTGACAGCTGGATTTTCTGAGAATGAAATATTTGAACTCCAATTAAGTACCTTATATCAAGCTCCTAACCATTTAAGTACTTTATTTAAAGATTGGATAACAAAAATATTTAATGAAGATTACATAAAAAGATTTCAAATTTTACAAAGTTTAATTATTCCTCTTTCTTATGATAGAGAAAGTGCGTTTAATGCAATGTTTCTCCACAATATCTTAAAAAATATTCCAACAGTGTTTGAACGAGATAAATTTTGGTCAGGTCTAGATAGTACAGAAAAAAGATTAGTTTCAAGTAAATTAAAAGTAAGGGAGTATGAATTAAATGAATGGTCTATCGCTAGTATTCTTGACAATATTTTTGACTTAGATGAAACTGATATGTTTGATGGTCTTCCATTAATTTATGCTTGGGGTTTAACAACTATTGATCAAAAATTAAGAGAAAAAATTCGTATTAAATTAACCAAATGGGCATTAATAGTCCCTTTAGAATTTAAAAAACTTTTAGATATTTTAATACCGATTAATGATCCACAAATTAACGAAGATTTAGCCTCAATTACTTTAGGAGTTGCAACCAAGTGCAAAGACAGAAAGGCTATTCACGAAATTGCATTATGGAGTTTA
>Ga0316612_1000189_pt1 | contig 23055 bp, 29 predicted proteins | sample MIS2016226_MG_FD_207676 | JGI IMG/M metagenome (GOLD analysis project Ga0316612, IMG submission 207676) | Microbial mat bacterial communities from Middle Island sinkhole, Lake Huron, Michigan, United States - MIS.2016.226 | ecosystem: Environmental > Aquatic > Freshwater > Lake > Sediment... | reverse complement strand
GGGGCATGGATAAGATCTTTTGTTGAGGAACTTGAGTATCTCATCTCTTGCCCCTTTTATCCCTCTTGTCTCATTTTGAGACTATATGCCTAGCAACCTTTTCCAGACTTTTCTGCACCACTAAGTAGATGTATAAAGTAACTAAACTTGTATTCTACATATTGCTTTTTTTTTCTGTGTCTAAAGATGTTGATGCACAAATTCCTCCGATGTATTCTCATAAAGAAGAATATAGGAATATAAGAAATGATGCTATAAATAGCGGGTGGCAGCCCAGAACTGGTTATTCAAAGACTTTTATAGATAAAGAATTTATTCAAACGACTGGATTTGTTGAATTAGTATCATGTTCTGGGACGGGAAGAGGATTCTGTCTATTTGAATTTGAAGAGAAAGGTTACAGATTGGCAATACGAACTGTACCTGGAATCAGAAACAACAAAACGGTTGTGAATGAGCCTACAGTAGATGGAATGTTTTTGTTGGTTCCGAAAAAAGAAGTGAATTCTTGGCAACAATGGGAAAATATAGGTCTCTTCAAACCTAATCCCATAATTGGCAGTCCCATCGTTAAGATGGTTGAGTTTGCAACCTTAGACGGGCAGTATGGCATGTGGCTTGTCGATTGCCGTGAAAAAAGATATAGAATATTTGCCAGTGGGGGACTAAATAAATCTGGTAACAACAATTTTTACTCCGTTTCCCTGCGTAGATCCACAGATAGACCTTGGAATAATCCATCAGGCTGGTATCAATCTCGAGTAATTTCTTTGGTTTGTCAAAGATATTGATTCAATGGACATAAACCAGCATTAGGAATCCAACAAGTAGCCAGTCTGCAACTAGGAATCGTCAACTTCGCCCAAAAGCGCAGCGTCAAGACCTCCTATACCGTCTGGCAATGGTTCAGCCAACAAGCGACAATATCAATCCCGATGGTGACTCACCAATCTGGGAAATGGCAAGAATAGGAGCTAGTGTCGATATTCAGGTTGCCAAAAACAAAGATTGGAAAACTGAAAAGCTATATCCATACAAAGCTGTCGCGATTATTGACCAAGAAAATAAGGTGGACATCGGACTGATATCACCCGCCTCCATTGCAGCCTATGGCAAAACCCTAGAAACTGGCAGAATGTTCGCCAATCTAAAACTTGAGTTCAAATTAGGCATATCCAGAAATGACATAGATGACAAGTTTGCCGATGCGGAAAAGTATTTAGAAGTACAGCGTGATGCGATTCCAGAACCAGAGCGAGAAAGCAGAGCTTCGGCACTGTGGCACAACAATAACCGCGCGATCGCGGGCAAGATGTTTACTGAGGTAGTGACCACGCGACTGCAAGAACTACGGGTTGATAAAATCAAAATAATTGGCTTGCAGTATGAAACCAATGAACTAAAAGATAAACAATGGCAACAGGATGAAGGTACAGTATGCAGACTAGGTATAGAATCTAACCCCGACAGTCCGATTTATGATAAGCGGGTGCTACAGGTACAAGAAGGCGATCGCTGGAAAAATATGGGTGTACTGCACAGCGATGCAGCCTATATGCCAATCGGTACGCAGTTTACAGCAAATATCAACTTTTCGGCGACTAAGAAAGATGCTGACATCGTACTCGATCCAAATTCCCTGAAACTGCCTGAAATATGGCATGGACTGTCACCAGAGCGAGTACAAAAAGCGGTCAATCTTGATGCAATTATTCCTGTACTGAAACAAGCGATCGCTCAAGCATCTCAGAACCAACCGACCATGACCGAATTTGTGGAAAGGTTAGCTGCCGAGCAGGTTGGTATTAAAGCTCAAGTGCAATCTGGCGGCAGGATTAATGGGATTACCTATCTTTATGAAGGGCAAGCAGTCAAGGCTAGTTTAGTAGAGTTAACGTGGAAGAATCTCGCCGCGATGGGAGTGCGATACGATCCTGTTAGAGATCGCGAAGCAATTACATTGGTTCCGATTTCAGCTATCACTCAGACTAGCGATCGCCTAGAAATCCAATCTGAGAATCAAGAGAAAGCAATTCCTGAAGTCAGTATCGTTACTTCTATCCAAAGAGAAAAGCTAGAAAAACCAGTAGAAATAATTGGTAAACCGATCCAGATGATTTATCCTCTGAAGATGCATGGAGAAGTGAATCGATTGCCTGTAGATACTTGTATTGAAGCAATGCGCGGACATGGGAGATCTCATACTACGCGGCGATTTGAACCCTATGCTGCCTATAACTTTAAGGAAGGAGATATCGCGATCGCCTATGCAGGTGAGCAGAAAGTCGCCTTTCAAGTGGGAAAGCAGTACAAAATCTCACAGGAAATGTTGACTGATGGGGAATATCAGAAACAATGGGTGGGTATGGAAAAACATGGGGCTAAGGAATTACTGACATTTCAAGGACATAGCAATACATGGGGAATGCACTTTCAGCCATTGGGAGATTATGTCGATGGTAAAATTGTGCCATTTCCGATCATCGAGAGAGCCACAAATTCCATCGTTGCGGATATTCAGAAACTAGAAGCATGGAGAGAAACTGCTCAATATCTGGGTAAGAGCGAGAAATATGTAGATCGCATCCAAGAAATCATTGCAGGTGAGAGCATATCCGAAAAATCACAGCAAGCGATGTCCAAAGATGGTCAGTTACTGAGTCAGCACATTGCATCGCAGTGGCGAGAAGTATTGGCTACCCCCAGCGAATATGTGGGATCTCAGAATGGGAATCTTGTATTTGAGCGTAAAGGAAATGAAGGTAAATATAGGGCAACGTGGGAGCAGTCTACGGATACGTTGACCTTAGATACAAAAGCCTTGAAGCAAGGAAATATTGAATATGTGCCATTGCTGGTGCAAAAAGGTTTAGAAATTGCCCAGAGTCGGGTGACTGTGAAAGATGCTCAGAATGTCGATCGCGCTCTTAAAGTTATTGCTGAAAATCAAATGGGGAGACAAGAGCAAAGGTAGTAAGGGTTGTGACCGTACTGAGGTTTCTATGGCAGATATTTTAAGCGCAAGCAACAGTATGAACTTTGATATCGACTTGAAGGGTTTTACGCAGGACTTTGAGAATGGCGGTGAGATTATCCATTGTGGGATTTCCTTTTGCAGAGAGCATTCTATGAAGGCTTTTGCTGGGTTTTGATGTGGCGATCGCTAGTTCTTCAAATCCGATAGTGGCATTAACGAGATCTCTCAATATGAGTCTCGCTGTTTCTGGTTCGCCATTGAGGAAAAGGGAAATAGCTTCGTCAAGTAAAGCGGCGGCAAATGCGGAATCTCTTTGGACTCTTGCATTAACTGTTTCTTTAAAGTCGCGTGTTAGGGGGATAGTTGTCATTTTGTCTTATAACTTTTGCCTTAGCGATCACATCTAGATCCTCGAACTATTTCTGATGGGGGTTTGAGCCATCTTCTTGGATATATTCTTGAACTTTCATACTAGATACTAGAGTAACTTATATGTTACTTGTGGTCAAGGTGTATTTTAGTGATCAGAAGCAATTAAGCGAATATCGGACATATTAACGTCATTGAGTATGTTAGTAGGAAAATATGAAGAAATACTGTCAATTCTTTGATTTTAACGTTAGGTAATGGAATTATATGTTTTTAATGATTGAATTATTAGTTTTTACGATAGCCCAGATTAATAGTTTACTTACCCGAATTTGGTTTCATGTTAAGATTTAAACTATAAGAAGGGTATCAGCGCTAATCGCGTCCCACAAGTGGCACTTTCAAAGTTAATTTGGGGTTTACAGCAATGTCTTACAGCCAATCAGGAAATATTGTTTCATCTGTACCAGTATCTGCACTTGACACAATAAATCAGTTTTGGAATTTGGAGGGTGATGCAGGACTACAACGTAAGTTGTTCAGTGATATTGCCAAAAATAATCCTAACGCCTTCGGGTGCTTCTCAGAAATTATTGCCAATAACACTAATAAAACTCTAAGAGCATTAGCAATTCAAAACATAGTGCAGATACCACCTAGAAATCAACCGAATTATCAGCAAGATAGTCTTAAAAGCTTTTATATTCGTTTATTTGCTGAGTTGCGTAGCTCCTCGGATTTGATGAAGTGGAGCGCTTCTAAGGTTGTATCTGACACTGTGCCACCCATAATCCTAGAGGCTCAACAACTGTGGGGCAGTAGTGAGCCAATTGATAGGAGTGAGTTATCCCGATCCATTCGGCAAATGCAAAATGCCTATAAAAGAAGGATTAACGAATTTACTGTTGATAGACGTGGTGAGCGTGGAGATGACCCTGAATATGAAAAATATCTAGAGTATTGGGTTTATTGCGACACAGAGACTCTTTTTATTGATGAGGTGAGTTCTCCCAATTACAGACCAATTGTTGAACATACTTTAGCAAGGCTACAAGCGCATGGTGTTATTTATGCTTTGGGCTGTCAAGGCAGCTATACAACAAACAAAACTTCTCAAGATGCCGCATTACGCCAAGCGAGACAAATATACAATACAGAAGATAATCAAAAGCTCCTCTTCGATCACTTGGCGTGGTACATCGATAACTCTACTCACAGTGATAGCTTACGGGTCAATGCTGCTGAAATATTAGACACAACTGACAACTGGAAACCTGTACTAGATAAGCTCAAAATTATATCTAAGCTGTTGCTTCAAGATAAAGTTTTGCGCGATGGAGCTATCAAGATTCTTTCATCTCAAAAAAGCTTGCTTCAGAAAAATCTAGTAGATGCGGCTAATCTTTTAGAATCTTTTGTGTTTTTGCAAGGCTATCAGCTAAAGGGGACTGATGCGAATCTGAATAAGCTTTCGCTTAAGAATATCGAAAACCTTGAAAATATTGCTAGACAAGATCGTAATTCTATCGGTGATAATGCGACTAAAGGGCTACAATCAGGAGCCAATTTAAGTAAACAACTTAATGGCAATGATACTCATTCTAAGCAGCACATTCAAACACTTCAGTCTCAGCACACTAATCAAATAGATGGTTGGTTGAAGCAACTAGATGAAACTCGCACAGGGTTGCGGAGACTGCAATCTATCATTACCAGCAATCAAGCAGCTTTAAATCAAGCTTGCCGTGAAGCTTGCAATCTTGATTCCAATACTTGCAACAAGATAAATTCTATTTCTGATATCGGCGCAAAAGACAGTAAAGATTTTGATACTATCGAAGAATGCCAAAACTTGATTACTCGACTTAATAAATTGCGTGATGAGTTAATTGGTTGCTTAAGCTCACCTATCATCCGCAATTCAGCCCTCTCTAGAGAACCAGACAAATTACGAAAACAAGGACTAATATCTTTTGGATTTGCCGCAGTGCTTGTCATATTAGCTGCTATCAGTAAACCATCTAAAGTGTGGCTACTACAAAATCCTGTGCCTCCACCTGGGGCTTCTGGCAATTATTCTTCTAATTCGATATCAAATACGCAAAGCTCTTTGAGTTCTTGGTATAACACTGGTTTCCCTAAACCTAATGGTTGTGGCGGTGGAACCGCAATCAATGGTCAGTGGTATCCAGTTTTTGTCAAGTATAGTGCTTCTAATTGGCAAGGAATTATTAGAAATCATTGCGGTGATATTGACCAAGCTCAAAGTGAGGCAATAGCGGAGGAAAAGGGACAGATTCAGATTGCTTCCTTTGGAAGTAGGCAAGATGCTGAAGGCTTTGCTGCGTATCTGCGATCGCAGTATGGTAGCGGTTGGGTTGGCAAAAATTAATCAAGGAGTATTTGATAGATTATGGATGAAGCAGGTGCAGGTTGTATTGGTGTCATTGTAGTAATAGCAATTATTATTGCAATAGTTTGGGCTATTTTTTATGTTGTGTATGTCTCTGCACTATGGTTAGCTAGTTTTATTGATACTTACCAGATGTTCTTTTATGGCTTTGCTGGCATTTTGGTATTAACTGCTATTGTATGGAGTGTACAAGCAACTGCGATCGCAAACAATGAACAACAGAAGAAACTTGCCTATGATAGATTGCGGCAGAGTCTTGAGTCAGTAAAGGATGAACTTAGTAGAAAGTGGAAGAAATAAAGTATATGGCTAACAATCGCCTTGATTTTCAAATTACACTTAAAAATCAATCTGTCAAAGATCTTCACGAAAAAAATCGCTCAGGACTTTTAGTGCGCAGTGCGATTAATTCTGTATGTAGTTTGTTTCCTGACCTAGCCTTACTGACAAATACTACATTTGCGGTACGTTATATCAAAGACGTGAGTGACAGGGGTGCTAAAGTTAAAACTTTTTTCTCTGTGGGGCGATCACAGAATCAATTTTCCCAAAACGAAATTGATTCCATTAAGTCTTGTATTGAGCTATCTATAGGTACTATTTTTAACGTTGTTCCATCGCAATTCGATTGGCAAAGCTCGATCTGTAATCATGCGGTGTTCCAGATCATCAAAGATGAGCTTTTTGACGCTTCAGACAAAATTTATATACCTAGATTCTTGAAAGCATCAACTGATAGTAACTTAAGTAGTGTCATTGACTTTATGGAAGATAATGATAGCCGAAGTACTTTAGAAATTTGGTTGCAACCCTATCAATCGGCTAATGAACAGAAAAGATGGATGCAAGCTATTAGAAATATGAATGAGAAGTTGAAATCTCTTAATAGCAATAGATTATCTATAGATAATCATCTAGCAGATTATGATAAATACTATTCGTGTCAAACAACTCCGCCAACAATATTTCGATATTCTATTAAGGCATATGGTGAGAAGCAGGGGTATATTCAGCCTTTGTTGATTGCTCTAAGAAATATAGCACTTTCACAAGATAGTACAAATGATTGTCGAGTTGAGAGCTTGAGTTCTCCTTCTGGTGCTTTGGTGAAAGTTGGCTCATTCGCTATTGAAAGATCCGAGTGGCAAAATCACTCTTTAGTCAAAGTGCCGATTAAACAAGAGTCGAAACCTATTAAACAAGGATGGGCAACTGATGGAGATGGCTCTCTTGATATTGATAATTTGTTCGCACCTGGTATAAACTTACAACAAATTATAAATGCTCACCAAAATAACCAAGCTTTACCTCAGATAGGTAGTCAATCTCAAGGTCAACTTACTCCTAGTCAGGGAGGTCAAATAGCCCATACTCAAAGCAATCAAAAACCGCAACCAATATCTATTGAAGATATGAAGCCGCTGCATCAACTGGTCTGCTTTGAGGAAATTCAAGGTTTTTTAAATTTAGGCGTTTCGACAAAAGGGGGAGCAAATTTCCCTGATATGTTTACTATTCACGCTCTAATCAACAAATTTGGTCATTTAATTACGGAAGATACCTATGTAGCAGGGATAGATCGAGATGGTAATCCTTGCATATCCGACTTTAGCAAACTTGCTCATCGCCTTGTAGGAGGCATGAATGGAACAGGTAAGACAAACTATATTCTTTCTGTTGTTTATCAATTTCTTCATGCCAACCCAGACAGAGAAGTATTTATGATCGATTTTCAAGCAGGACTTCATTATGAATACACAATCAAAAAGCGTAAAAATGTGCAAATGGTGACTACCTTTGAAGACTGCGATAAACTTTTAAAAAAGATGCTGGAAAAGCATTTTGAAAGAAGAGCCGAGATGACTACCTATGAAGTGAGGGGAAGAAAAGAACTTTTAGATGCAGGTATCAAACAAAATGCTGTTTTACTAATCATTGACGAAGCTTTTTACATCAAAAACGCAGAGCGAGATTTCAAAAAAAGTATTGAAAGCAACTTGAATACTCTAGCAGCACAAGCTCGTGTGACTGGTATACACATTCTATACAGTACTCAAACTCCTACTTCAGATGTCATCGATCCTCAGACACTAAATAACATCGGTGAAAGAGTGTTATTTGCTATTGAATCTGCTGCTGATAGTAGAAGAATCATTGGTACTGACGAAGCCTATGAATTACCATTGATTCCCAAGGGCAGAGCTTTATTTAAGGGTAGCGATCGCTTACCAGTGCAAATTGCTACACCTCTTGTCCCAGACGAGGTGTGGTAATATTAACCCAGTGTTTATTTGGAGAGTTGTATATGGCTACTTTTAACACCGTTTATGATGGCGTTGATGAATTTAACGAAACAATGAAGAAAGTTGTTGATTTGGTTGAAGAGGCAAAAGCAAGAATCCAAAATATTGATGATGTGGGCTTTGGAGAAGCATCAGCCAAAGTAAAGGCAATTGATGAGATTTGTGACAGCGCTAGAAAAGAATTAGAAGAAGCGGCTGATATTGCTGAAGGGGTATTGAAACTGCTTGGACGTAGATGAAACTTAGACCAATCAGCGATGCTACTTCCAGCTAATACAATCATTGCGCCAGAAAAACTCACCAAATATCTGTTGGTACTTCTGCCCAAAGATGACAAATCACAATTTCTTCAGAAAGCAGGATATACCTTAGAAAATTGGCAACAGTTAGAAGCCGATTTGCGATCGCAAATTTTGCCCCACCCTGCCCAATTTTTAGAAAAAACAAAATATGGAGACAAATATAAAATCGAAGCAAAACTTAAAGGTATAAATGACATAGAGCTTGAAGTTACTACCATCTGGATGATTACAAATCAACAAGCAAAATTTGTTACATTAGTTCCTAAACGTTCTAGCGATCTGGAATAATTATTATGAAACCTAAATATCCTTTATTCTCTGAAGTTGTTTTATTACATGACATCCCAACCCATAACCTGAAACGTGGTTCAGTCGCGACCGTTGTGGAACAATACCCTGCAACAGACCAACAGAAATATGGTTACAGTCTCGAAGGTTTTAATGTCCCAAATGTGACCATAGAAGTTTCTGAATCTCAAGTCATTTCTTTAGAGCAATGGCAAAAAGAGATGGAAATATTAGAAAAACTACATCGATTGAGTGTTGTAAAGTTGGTACATTTAGAGTCCTACATTGAGAGACTATTAAGCGAAGAGTCTGGCGAAAAGTTGAAAGCATCTTAGTTTAAGTTCATTATCTATTCAATAAATTCTTATGAATGTTCATTCTCTCAAAGACGAACTACTTTCAAAAATTGAATCTACATTAACCGTGCTAGATGAGATCCAAATTCTATCAAACAGATTGGATGGTATCAATTTTGATAGTGGTTATGAAGATGATGAAAATGAGGATTCAGAAAACAATGATGATGAAATTGCAGAAGCCATTGGAATATTAAATCAGATCTTAAATTTGTGCGATGAAGCTAGACAGAGCCTAGAAACTGGTCAACAACATTCTGGGACAATAGTAGATACTTTGGGGACTAATCTTTCTTTAACCAAAACTTCGTCTAGTTCTGCAATCGATCCAAATGGTTCTCTAAAAATTCAATCGACTCAAGATTTCTCTGGAGATTTATCATCAGGTCAATCTGAATTGTCTAGTTTGATATCTGAAAACCCATCCCTTTTTCCAATTGTTAACCTACTTGCTTTTATTGGTGCTGATGGATCACTGATATATAACTCAGATGTAGAGCAACGACTCTCCGATCTTACCCATAACCCTGCTTCTAATTATTACAACAAACCTCCTAAGAAAAAGATGCTGGGAGATTTAGGAGAGATAAACGTCCTCAAGATGCTAGTCGATCCTATCGGTCAGGACAGACTCGGTGAGCAAGAAATCAATGAAATCCAAATCAAAGCATCTCTTAGATCACTAATAAGTAATAGAAATCCAGAGCCTGATTTTTATGTCCCTAGTCGCCGACTGGTAATCGATGCGAAAGCATGGAAAAGTCTTAGTATTAGTAATCTCAATGAAGTGATTCAAAAATATGTAAATCTTGAATGTGTACAGCAAGGCGGTGAGGTACGGCTTTATTTTCCATCAGATGTTTATGAACAAAAGAAAACACTTTTAAGCAAACTTCCTAAGCCAGTTAATAATGTTAAAGTTCGCATAGCACCTATGGAAATAACCTATGCAGAGTTAGATTCGCAACGTAAAATTATGCTGATGTATCTTAGAACCCTAATATTACCTAATCAATCCACTATTCAAAGCCTCAATAGGCTGTAAATTAAGTTTATGAAGAATGAGATTACAAAGAAATTGGCAGAGTTAGAAGCAGATAGAGAAAGATTGCGTCAAAACCAGAAGGCTGCTGGGCGGCTGATGATTAAAATTGCGAGAGCGTGCGGTGTAGCTAGCGAAGAATATAGGGCTGCAAGGATGGAGTTCGCGGAAGCTAAATCACTAAATGTTGCAAAAACACCAAAAATCAATCAAGATATAAAAATGCTGAAGTTTATCAATCAAATGTTATACAAAACAAAGAAATGGCTTAGACATTTCTTTGTTTAAAATATCTTACTAAGATTGTTTTTTAAATCACAAAAATGTTGGTACACTTTTTAGCCCTCAACTAGGAATCGTTAACTTCGCCCAAAAGCGCAGCGTCAAGACCTCCTATACAGTTTGGCAATGGTTCAGCCAACAGGCGATCGCCCATGATGTCTTACCGATTACCCAACTTAAAGCCGAAACATTAGTCGCAGCCCAATCCGATGTCAAACAACTGGGCAAACTAGTGCAAACCGAACAATGGGTGAAAGTAGATGAACCTGAAGAAGAACGCGAAGAAGAAGCCGATGGCAAAATCCTATCGGAAATCCTCAAACATGACATCTACGGACAACTACTAGAACATCCCTATGTGGTAAGAAAGATTGAAGACCTAGTAAGAAGACGGTGGTTAACCCTCGCAACCAGTGGCGGTATCAACTTCTCCAGCTTCATGGCACAGCCCTGTCCTGAACTAGGAAAACTGGAAATGTGCATCCCTGAAATGCCACAAGGCGAATATGTCGGATTTCGCTATCCAATTAGAGATCGCAACGACTTGCAAATCTGGACAAACAAGCACATCAAAGGACTAAACCAACAGGGAACGATGTATGTCAACCCAGACGAAGCGCGTGACTACTGTGGTATGGACTTTGATGGTGATACCTTCTGCGTCAAATCAGTCAAGAAACTACCTGAAATCGCCAAAGAAATCCGTCAACACCACATCAAGCCCACCACCTATAAACCCGACAAAGTAGCAGTGCAAGGCACATTAGCCGAAGTTGCCCTAAGATCCACTGAAAACCAAATTGGACTGATCACCTATTACCTAGCCACCGCATGGGCGACAGGTCATCATCAGTACATTGCAGGCTTAGCCCAAGAAGTCCAAGTCGCCGTAGATCGGCTCAAATCCGACCTCAGCCATGACCAAGCCTTCCTTGATGAAGTCGGCAAAAGCTTACCGAAACTGGATTGGCTGATCGATCGCAAGAAGCAAGGCGTATATGGTAGCTACTACGACTCTAAACAGAGGTGTAAGATGCCCGCAAGAACCTTGGTAGCCAATGGAGAATACAACGATCCGATTTCCTTCCTGATTCAATCTGTGAATGCGATCTGGCAACCCGTAGATTTGCACGAACGCACTCTGCTCGAATTCCGCGAACTATTTGTCAAACCAAGCGAGATTCTCTACAAAAGAGCGATCGCCCGCCGTGATGAATATACCAGCAAGATTAGGGAAGCAATGAAACTATCAAGTGATCGGGAATCCCGTAAGAAAATCCTCCGCGCTGCCGTGGAATGGGCTAAAGGCTTAGGTGAGAAACTACGGGAGAAAAGTGAGAAAACCGCCCAAACCTGTAGCGCCGCTATGTGGCAAGCCAGTCACAACGGCGATCACGGTACTGCGAGTGTTGTCTTCAATATGTTCCTACCCGAAGTATGCGATCGCCTCCATGACAACCAGCTCATGCGACTGCAAGTAGTTGGAGCGCAGTATGGAGAACTCGCATCAACCAACTGGACAGGCAATGGAGAACACGCCTGTATTTCCATTGTTGTATCTCAACGGGAACAAGATGGTAGATATCAAATTGAAGTCGTGCGAAATAGTAGGAAAAAGCCATATCTACTGGGATTGGTTGCTAAGGACTCTGCCAAAGTCATAGTCGGTGAATACATTGCATCCCTGACTACGCAGCAAAAGACCATAGTTTGCGAACTGGTCGCAGCCTAGAAACTACGGAGGATAGAGCGATCGCTTTATTCTCCTAAAAAAAGTAACCGTAAAAAAGTTGCCACAAGTTACATATTTTGATAGGGTAAAAGCCCATGAAAACCGACACTTTATTCTACCAACTATTCCAATCTTTCCATTCGCTTCTCTTTGAGTTAATCGAACGCCCGATCTCGGAAGCAGAGGGCTATGAATTTAGCTCAGTGGAAGTAAAAGAGAAAGCCTTTCGCTTTGATGGAATATTTATCCCTGCAACAAATGATAAACCATTCTTTCTAATCGAGGTTCAATTTCAGCCTAAAGAAGACTTTTATTGGGAGTTTTTATCAGAAATATTTCTGTATCTTAACCAATATCGCCCCAAGCAGGAATGGCAAGCGGTAGCCATATTTGCAAGGCGGAGCTTTGAGCCAGAGATTCCTAATTACGTTCGAGAGATCATCGCCTCTAATCGAATTGTGCGGGTGTATCTAGACGACTGGTTAGATCGGGAGACGGACTCCTTTGCAATCGCTATTGTTCAGTTAATCTTGTCCAGTGAAAGTCAAGCCGTAGCTATGGCAAGACGATTGGGTGAGAAAATTGAGCAGGAAAATGATCCCGAAATCCAAGAGCAGGTATTAGAATTAATAGAGACGGTGTTGGTGTATAAATTCCCGAAACTGAGTCGGCAGGAGATTGAGACAATGTTTACATACAGCGATTTAAAGCAGACCCGTGTATATCAAGAGGCAAGAGAAGAAGGAGAGCTACGAGGCGAGAAGCGCGGACTGGTAAAGGGACAAGCTACGATGCTACTGCGTCTGCTCAATCGCAAGTTTGGACAGATTAGCCCAAGTTTGCGTGGCAAGGTAAACAAACTATCAGCAAAACAACTAGAAAATCTAGCCGAAGCATTATTTGACTTAGAGACGATCGCCGACCTAAGTGATTGGCTAAAAACTCAAGGTAAAGCTAAATAGAGGATTTTTTCGCCAATACGAGCAAAGGGCAAGACAGCTAAAGTCTTGTCTTTTTTTGTGCCGATGGCTAGCGCCAGTTCTCAAGAACAAACGCATAACAACTGAAAGTTTACCAAAAGCACAAAATCCTATGTTTGAAATTACCCAAGAAATTGAAGAGCATTTTGACAGTTCTCTACGCATAAAAGCCGAAGCAACAGTAGAGGCGATCGCCCTATCGAAATCCATCCAAATCGGCGAACCTGACCAGCAAATAGAACTAGCCAAAGCATCGGGATGGGGAACCCTCACCGATATCTGGGTGGGAGCGAACCATCAAGGGAACACATGGCAGTACCGATGCTATGAAAGACTTTGCCAACTGCTCACAACCGCCGAAATCCAAGCCGCCAAATCAGCCACTGCGACCGCCTACCAAACCAGTTTTGAAGTCATCCGCGCCATGTGGGACTTACTCGCTGCGATTGGATTTACAGGTGGATCAATCATTGAGCCTGCTTGCAACACCTTATCCTTTATGGGTTGTCAGCCTCAGAATATGAGAATCAGATCGCAATGGGTAGGCGTAGAGCTAGATCCCACCTTTGCCCAAATCGCGAGACTGCTTTATCCAGAAGCTCAGATTTATGCTCAAGGTTTTGAGAAAGTCAGCCTATCAGATAGCAGCTTTGACAAGAGCGATCGGCAATGTCCCCTTTGGCAATTACAAGCTGTTTGATTCCCGATATGCCCACCTAAATCTGAGTGTGCATCACAACATTCATATTTTCGTTGTAAGATCTAAATTATGAGAAAATTGGCTAAAGCGTGAGGTGAATATGCAAACTGTGTGGATTGTGGTCGCGATCGCTGTAGCTCTCGTTCTGATATTTTTCTTATTTAGGCTTGGCTCTGGTGGAATTGGTAGTTTTATCGGTCGAGCCAAAGTAAAACATGGCAAGACTGAGTTTGAGGGTGAAGCAGAATTTAAGGAGGCAAAACTGGGAAGACCTCCCTCACGCACGGTAGTGAAGGGTAATGTGATGCGTGGTGAAAATCAAAAAATACAAGTTACTCAAGAAAATGCATCGGTTGAAGAAAACTTGATGGAAGGTAAATATCAGGACTTAATCGTTGACAATGAGGGCAAAGCATGAGGCTGGTGAATCGGACTAAGGAAGTTGAATTTTTTAAGAAAATGTTGCGGGGTGAGATATCCCAGCGCATTTTGTTGATTCAAGGGGCTTCAGGCATGGGTAAAACAACTTTACTGGCTAAGTTTGCATCGGTTTTCTCCGTTCATGCCGATACGACATTGCTAGCGCAGGTGGAACTTAAAAGTGCGACTACGGGGACTGCCTATGTTTTTTCGCGCTTGCAGCGTCAGTTAGGTGAGGATAAATTCACGCGGTTTAACGAAGCAATCTGTAGGTTTCTATCTGCTGGAGTTGAGATTGCTGACAATAAGTTAGAGGGAACTGGTAATAAGATTCAGTTAGTTTTAAATGCTGAAAGTGAGGAATCTCGTAATATTCGACTAAATAATTTGCAAGAAGCATTTTTTCGGGATTTGCAAGCAATTAAGAAACCTATTCTGATCGTTTTTGATACATTTAATGAAGCCCCTGCAAATCTAGCGAACTGGATCGGAGGTGCTTTTTTGTCAGAGGTTGCGGATGTTAAAAATATTCGAGTGGTAATTGCGGGACAGTCTGTGCCGAAGCCGACAATTGAATGGATAAGTTTATCGGAAACCCATTGTTTAGATGCAATTAATGATATCGAAGTTTGGCATTCTTTTTTAGAGGCGAATAAATTGCCCTTTACAAGAGAAACTGTGCAAACAGTTGTTCTAATGCTGGAAGGAAAGCCATCTACAATTATACAAGGGCTAGAAAGTGTTGTTCGGAGGTTAGCACCATGAGTTTTAATATCCCAATCATTTTAAAATATCGTTTTATTTTAGAATTATACAGTAGCAACCTACTTGACAAATTGATGACGGCGAAGTCCGATCAGGAGCGCAGTTGGATCGTAACTGCAAATTGGTTGGAGTCATTACAAGAAGATCTGGTTACAGCGTTGTGGGCTATGGCGGTTCCTCATTGGTTTGATGCTGATATTTTAGTAGCTTTATGTCCTGAGTTGATAGATCGATCAGAGGAGATTTATCGACAATTACAAGATCTTTCTTGTGTGGAAGTGTTTGCGGAACGCGGGTATAATGTCCATGAGTTAACTCGTAATCAATTGTTAGATCGATTGTGGAAAGATAACCCAGAACGATTTTGCGATCTCTCAAGTAGAGCCGCAGTATATTTTGCAAAAGGAGATAAACCAGAAGTCCAAATTGAATGGATTTATCATTTAGTAGTTGTAGAGCCATTATTAGGAATAGTTGAATTACAGAATTTAGCTCAAAGATGGGATAATGCTTGCAGCAAATCTGAGTTGGAATCTTTACTAACTAACTTACAAAAGCAGATTGATGTCAATCGCACTAAAGTTAGAATTAAAATAGAAAATTTAAAGAGCGCTAAGGAGACTTTTACCTTTTATCATGAGCTTGAAGACGGGCTTGAGAATGCGAATACCTTACGATTAATGCGTGGACAGAGAACGGGTGAAATTGTTGTAGCTGGAATAAGCGTTCCTGTTTACTTTGAAAGTAGTAATGGTCAAATGTTTGTCCCTAGCAATATTGAAAGGGAAATTATTTTAGATTTTCTCGGTCAAGCTTTGTCTACCCCAGTTACTGCCATAACTATAGTTGGTGGCGGTGCATTACGCGATATTCGTTTAACATTTGAGAGAGTTATACAAGATATAGACAGTGAAGTTTATAGGATTCGTGCTGAAGCTGAAATAAGAAAAATAAATACTATTCTTCATATTTTTGGAAAAGAAATTGAAGCATTATCGAGCTATAACTATCCTGAAGATATAAAAAGAGTATACAGAGAAAATTTAATGCAAAGAATGGAAGAAAGGCTTAAATCACTTGGTTTGAAGTCAGTAAATCCTAAAGAATAGTTGAGATTAAATCACCATGACTTTTAAAGAACTAATGTACGCCGAAATTAACAAAATCGAAGAAGACAACCTTGATGAACTATACCAATTCGTCAAGCAACTTACAAATGCCAAATCCACAGCCAAACCCAAAACAGGCATCTTAAACAAACTCAAACGCATCAAAATTCAAGCACCAATTGATTTTGCCGCTAACATTGATCAGTACATGAATGGAGAAAAGAACCTTGACAATATTCATTGACACTTCATTCATCATTGCCCTCATCAACCAACGCGACCAATATCACACACAAGCACTAGATTTAAGCAATCTCTATTCTCAATAAGGAAAAGCACTATGAACGCAATTAAAAACGAAATAGCACAACGCTTAGAAATTATCCCTGACGATAAACTAAGAGAAGTTCTTAGCTTCTTAAACTATCTGGTATGGCAAACTGAAAACCCTCAAACTCAAGAAGATCAAGATTGGTTAGAGAGCGAATTATCAGGTTTGGATAGCTACGAACCCTACGAATGGCAACAGGGAGAACTCCAAGAAGGACAACCCATTAAATTTATCGCGGAAACAGGAAAAATCGAGATCGGCGTATGACAGAACAGATTTTACAAATTGGCGATGTCATCACAGCAAAATTTCCTAGCCAAAATCCTAGCGGTAGAGAACAAGAAGACTACAGACCCGCAATTATCGTAGGACTTCCAAGCCGATTAGGGAGACTCCGCTTTCCACTAGTATTCGTTGTACCCATGACAACAGATAGAGGACAAGAATGGGCAGCAATCAATCCCCATTTATATGTGCGATTTGCGGCTGGTGTCGCTGGTTTAAAATCACCATCAATTGCCCTATTGGATCAAGTTCGCGCAATCGATATTTCTCGTATCGTGGCATATCGAGGCAGTCTCACCTCTCAAGAATATGCAGCGATCGCCAAATCACTTCAGCAAATCATGGAACCTGATTAGAAGTTTCATCCCTTTTATAAAGATGTCGGGCGATCGCACCCATCGCACTATCGAAGACATTGATGAGACTGTCCTCAACGCCGCCCAAATGAAAGCGATCGCATCGGGCGATCCACTGATTATGGAACGGGCAACCCTCGAAGCCGAATTGCAAGGACTAGGAATGCAATTGCAAGCCTATAACGATACGCAGTTTAGGGACAAATCCAAGATTCAGTATCTAGCTGACATGGTAAATACCAATCATCCTGCCAACATTCAGCATATTCAATCAGACCTAGCCACCGTCGCTAAAGCAAACCTGAAGCAATTCATCAGCGATCGCGGGGTGATGTTGGATAAAGCTGTGCTGATAGCTGATCATATTTCTGAACAATTCCAAAAGTTGAGAGATAGCTATCGGTTAACTCAAATGCAAATCGGACAATTTGCAGGACTGAACGTGTATCTGAGTAGATTCGGCTCTGAGGTCAATGGCTCGATTGGTATGAGCATTAGTTCAGGCTATGAATTTAATGTTGATTGCCACAATCCACATAGTTCTCTTTTGCATGTGGTGAGGAATGTGATCGCTGCCAAATTGACTACAGCCCAAGAAACTCTCGAACGCGATCGGCAAGAACTACCGATTTTGCAAAAGCGCGTCAGTCAACCGTTCGATCAACTTCAGACATACCACGAAAAAGCAAATCGGTTAGAGTTTCTCAAGCAACTGTTTGACACAATTGCTAACGAAGCACCCGTGGATAATGACGATCAAGATCCTAATCTTGATAATGATGAATTGACTGACTCAAGAGAGATATTTTGGCAACGTGATTCTATAGTCGCCAAGTTGGAGCCACCATCAACAGCGATCGTGGAAGCGTTGTTGCCGAGACAGTTTGAGGATTGGGTGTCAGGTGACGCTGATAACTGGCTTGAACAAATCGCGCAGATTGTTAGCAATGTTGAGATTGAAATTCCTGTGAATGGCGATCGGCTTTTGCAGTTTCTACAACCGCAAGTATTCAAGCCTCTGTCTGAATTCATGCTTCTAGAAAGAGGAGGTAAGCAACTTGTGATTCCGCAGAAGAATGTAAATGAGGAGAGAGAACAGTTAAAGCTGTTCTAAATCACAAAAAAGCGATCGCACTATATTCCTAAGTATGTTAGCTTTATACTATGTGATTATATGACTAAAACTACTACTCACGGCTAGGGATGAATAATGCTAGAAGTTACCTTGTCACAACATTATCAGATTTCTATCCCACAGGAAATTAGTGATTTGTTAAATTTACAAGTAGGGCAGAAGTTTTCGGTTGTTTTAAAAAATGATTCGATTACGCTTGTCCCTAAATCTTCTATGCAATCATTCCGAGGTATCTTAAAGGGAGCTAATACTCACAATGTACGCGATCGCAGTGAAAGGGTATGAGGTTTCTTGTTGATACTTGCGGATGGTTAGAGTGTAAAATCAGATTATTAAAGAGGTAATTGCTATGAGTCAATATGTTTTACTTCGCATTCAGTCTCTTCAAGAAGAGCTTGAAAGTTTAAAAAAGATTGTCAGTCATCAATTGTTGCAGAGTCAGCGTAAAACTACTTATATCAGGGGTCTATGGAAAGATTTTGAGATAAATGATGATGATTTTGCTGATGCGAGAAGTTCTGTTTTTAAAGATGTAGCTCCCCAGACCAGACAAAATTGGTGGTGTTTCAAAGTTGTTGGATCGGACAATTCGATAAAAATCACAAAAACAAGTCAGCTATTGTTCCTGACTTTAGAGTTTTATTTGCTTTCCAACAAGTCTGAGACACTACCGATAGCTTTGTATGTGTAATTTCATAACCAAAAGTCATGAGCGTATCATCACCCCAAATTTCAACCTTGGTTAAAATTATGGAGTCTTTACCTGTCAGTTTGCAGGAGAGAGTTACCAATCATTTGCGAGAATATATTAATGACCTACAAGATGAGATTAAGTGGGATAACTCCTTTGCAAAGAGCCAGTCAAAGTTAGTAGCGGCGGCAAAAATCGCTAAACAAGAGATTGCAGAAGGTAAAGCAGTTGTTCTTGATTTTAACCAGCTATGAATTCATCCATTTTGCCTTCTTTTTGGATTGGCAGCCATGATGATTACGAGAAGTTTTTCTGATTTAGAGTTATTTGAGTTTGATAAGTTAGACTGCGCGATCGTTATTTAAGTTTTATGTTGTGAATTGTTTGTGACGCGTTTTTATTTTTGCCATCACAAGTTTGTGCGGTTTTACACTGTTCTTGTGTTTTTCGGTAACGCGCTAACAACGAGTTTGCGTGATTTGCGGTATGTGTAAAAATCTCAGCAAGCTATGTTAGGTAGATAAGTAAAATTGGCATTGTAAAGATTTATTCTTATATGTGGGTATAGGGTTCAAATATTTTTTAGAATGGTTAAGTATATTAAGGTTATTGAGAGAGATGTGGGGTATTTAATATGAACTCACTATCTATTAAGAATTTCGCTGTTTTTGTTGCAAGTCTTTTGTGTTTTTCTACACCAATTTTTCTGACTGCAACTCCTGCATCATCTGGTGTTATTGATGATATTGGAAAGATTCTACAGCGTACAGTGAATCCTGAAGTCACTTACGAGTTTTCAATCACAAATGGAACTGGAAGTGCAGTATCGTACTCTATCAATTTAGAAGGTCAGCCCCCCTTGCGCTCAGGGTATATGCAGACACATCGCGTGTACTCAGTTGGAAATCCACAATTTAAGATTCGTACAAATATAGGTGATGGACGTTGGGTGGATAGGTCATACAGTTTATATAACGGAGGACGTTATCGTATTGAAGTTCAGACTGGCGGCGATCCTAATATGCTCAGTCAATACTCTTACTTTGATTTAAAATCAGATGACATGGCAAATGGAAGTACTAATACTTCTCCTGATAAAGTTGTAGCAACACAAAGGGTTGTATTAATCAAGACACCCATCAATGATAGAGTGTTTGACTTCAGTAACAGCGAAAGAAATGGTGAGCCTGTAATTCTTTTCAACCAGCACAATGGCAAAAGTCAGCAATGGCGGCTTGTGCCTTTGGGGAATGGATATCACATTGTAAAATCGATGGTCAATGGTCGTGTACTTGATTTTTCAAATAGTTCAAGAAATGGTGAACCTGTAATTCTGTTTGACGAACATGATGGGAACAGTCAGCAATGGAAACTTGAGCCATTGTCAAATGGTAGGTTTCTTATAGTTTCTAAAGTTAATGGTCGTGTACTTGATTTTTCAAATAGTTCAAGAAATGGTGAACCTGTAATTTTATTCGACAGACATGGAGGTGCTAGTCAACAATGGATTATTGAATAGTAATTGCGCGTTAAGAATGAAAAATAAATAACCTGTGCATTTTGTTTTTAGCCCCATATGAGACTATTTCATTGGCAGCCTAAATGCACAACTTAATAAATTTTCATTCCTTATTACTTAATCTTCTATTCAAAAAAATTAATTTTTACATAATTCACGCAAAAAAAGTTGTGTGAATTATTTTTTTGTGACAAGTAAATTTTTTGTCAAATCGGGAATCCAAAGGGGGAATTCCCCTTTGGCAAGCGGTGGTGTTGCTGTAGAACAAAAATCAAACGTTACTGCGATCGCCAATCTTGTGGCGTGAGTTAATGAAATGTAACGGACTTGTTTTATCTTAACGGAAGTAATCTATTCCGAGAAGTTTCTGGTCAGTTATAATGCCATATAAGGATCTAGGAATTAACAATCATGGCAGTCCGTCAACCCCGCTATAGCAAAGAAGAATTTGCCCAACGTGGCGATCTAATTTATCAAACGCAAATACGCCCACAAGTCGAAGAAAGTAATCATGGCAAAATAGTTGCTATTGATATTGAGACGGGAGATTTTGAGATAGCCAATTCATCGATGTTAGCAGTTGATAAACTTTATGAACGAAAACCCGATGCTCAACCTTGGGTGATTCGGATAGGACATAGAGCCGTATTCCGTTTTGGCAGTCGTAGCCTGAGAAAGCCCATATGATGTTTGGTTTTGTCAATAATAATTGTGAAGCAATTATCAAAGTTGCAGTGGGTCGTATCGGCTCACCCAAAATAGCTTTTGATGCTGTCATTGATACAGGATTCACCAGCTTTTTGTCTTTACCGCTTTCTGTCATCACAGATCTTGGATTACCTTGGCACTATCGAGATATTGGCACATTAGGCGACGGGAGCGAAGTCGTTTTTGAAATATACAAAGCTTCTGTAATCTGGGATGGTCAGGAGCAAATTATTGATGTGGCGGCTTCTGACGCAGATCCGTTAGTGGGAATGGGTTTGTTGTATGGTTTTAAACTTCAGATTGAAGCAATTGAAGGTGGGCGCGTTACAATCGAAGCCTTGACTTAGCTTCAGTTCCGAGAAGTTATCCGCGATTCCTTTCAGGATGCGTTCTGATGCTCATAGCTTGTCAAAATTCCTTAGTAGGAGTTTTAATGAAAATTAATTTGAGGAAAAGGATTGAACCAATGAGCTTGAAATACAATCTGTCGGATTTACCAACTGGAAGTGAATCAAGGCAGAGCCACGTAGAATTTATTCGAGTAAACCTAGAATTAATGCTAGCCGTAGCATGGAATGGCTACGAAAGTGAAGGAAGAGGAGCAATCGTCATTGACGTAAGCCTATCCAAAGCATCACAAATTGGCATAAATCCCTATCAACGTTGGCTAAACTCGGAGAGCTATGGTAGCTATCTGAGTCTCACCACTGTCAAGAGAATAGCCACAGAATCAGGCTATCCAAATCCCTTTCAAGGAGAAGAAAAGAGGCAAATCAAAGATTATAAGCCAGAAAAGCAAGTAGTAGTATGTTTCATCCGTTCCGATGGCGGATTTAGCTCCTATGTAATCGCCCATCCATTTCTAACCGCAAAACAAGCTTACGAAGCCAATAAATCAAGGCTAGAAGCCGAGTTTGCCGTGGATTCACCCACCTAAAACTTGCAACGATTCTAACCACCCAAAAGCCTCCTGATTTCAATCGGGAGGCTACTTTTTTATGGAAATAAATATGACATTACATAGAACCAAAAGTATCTTGTGCGGGCTGTTGCTATTAGCGATCGCCATCCAACCAGAGCATCATCACATCGAAGAAAAGCATCCGCAAATCCACAGGCAAACTCGCCGTCAGCGCAAGTATTGGCATAAAAAGCGGAAGAGTGCGTAGAGGCGATTAGCTATTAGCAATTCGCCAATCAACCAACCAATATTCAACAAAACAAACCAATAGCCAAAATTTAAAGCCATGAATACAACAGCAATGATTGCTACACAGCAAGATCTGATCGACAAAGGAGCCGAGTACTTAGGAGACTTGATTGCATGGTCAATTTGTTCTGAAACTCGACTGAGCGAACAAACACTGAAGCAAGCAGCCCAACAAGTCAACCTAGACTTCGGCTATTTGCCTGAAAGTCCCAACAAACTGAGCGCCTTCAAAAACGCCCGTTCCAAAACTCAAACCCAACTCACCAGTCACGATCTGTTAATTCGTCAAATCTCGAATAATGGCGTACTGGTATATGGATTTGTCCTAGAGAACAAGAACGAGAAAGACAAAAAGCTCCGCTATAGCCAACTTGCCTCCTATAGCTTTGACAAAAGCAACGAATCAACCAATTGGAAACAAGAAGACTGGAGTAGCGAACATGAATCACTGATTGACATGGCAAGAACCACCTTTGACAAATGGTATGCATGGAGCCAAGAGATCACCAGCAAAGAAATCCGCGCCATGCTGACCGAATTTGTTAAAAAGTCTGGAGTCCCATTTCGGGAAAAAGGCGGCACATACTTTGTCGCCCGTCGCTTTAGGACAGAACTGAAAGCATTTCGGGAATTGCTACCCCTAATCCATAGGGGAAACTATATGCGCTGGATGCCGATCGCAGGAATCGGCGACATGGACATCATCGCGAGGCAATCCCTAGAGAAAGAAGTACAGGCCATGTCAGGCTACCTAGACGACCTGCTAGATCCGCAGAAAGCAT
>Ga0316612_1000188_pt1 | contig 23059 bp, 18 predicted proteins | sample MIS2016226_MG_FD_207676 | JGI IMG/M metagenome (GOLD analysis project Ga0316612, IMG submission 207676) | Microbial mat bacterial communities from Middle Island sinkhole, Lake Huron, Michigan, United States - MIS.2016.226 | ecosystem: Environmental > Aquatic > Freshwater > Lake > Sediment... | reverse complement strand
TCAATCCTTCTTTTCCTCAAAGCCTAAAGCCTCTGCAACGATATACAAAGGTCTGCGTTTCACTTCATCATAGATTCTGCCCAGATATTCGCCAATAATTCCCAAAAAGATCAATTGCACTGCGCCCAGAAAAAGCACACTTACGAGCGTTGTTGCCTGGCCTTTTAGTGTGTCTACACCGCCCGCCAAACGCAAAATAATAGCCAGAAAAATGCCCAAAAGTGTGAGTCCTGCAATTGCAAAGCCAAAATAAGTTGCAAGCTGAAGCGGAAGATAGGAAAAGCTAGTAATTCCATCAAAAGCGAAGCGAAGCATCTTCTTCAAAGGATATTTTGTTTCGCCAGCTTTGCGAGCCTGCCGTTTGTAGAAGACTCCAATTTGCTTAAAACCGACCCAAACTGAAAGCCCACGCATAAAACGATTGTATTCACGGATTCCAGCCAGCGCATCTATCACAGACCGATCCATTAAACGAAAATCACCTGTATCTACAGGTATCTTAACGTTTGTGATCTTATCAATTAAGCGATAAAAAAGCGAAGCCGTAATCTTCTTAAACCACGTTTCGCCCTCGCGCTCCTCCCGCACCGCATAAACTACTTGATAACCTTCGCGCCATTTGGTAATCATTGAGAGGATGACTTCTGGTGGGTCTTGCAAATCCGAGTCAATAACCACGACAGCTTTGCCCTGAGCATAATCTGTGCCTGCCGTAATAGCTAATTGATGCCCAAAATTGCGCGAAAAGTTTAACACCTTGACTCGTGGGTCTTTTGCATGCAGTTCACGCATAATTTCGGGTGAGCGATCTCGACAACCATCATTAACCAAGACGATTTCAAACGATTCGCCGAGCGGTTCTAAGGTTTCGACCACACGCCGATAGAATTCTGTCAAAATCTCTTGCTCATTAAAGACGGGTGCTACTACTGAAAAAGTGGGTTTTGTTGATAATGCGGTTTGCATCTATTCTCCTGTTTTATGGCTTTGGTAAGTCTTCAGAACGCAGAAACTGCTTCCATCTCACCCCAATTTGGGCCCATTTCAAGCTTTACCTTGAGCGGAACAGATAAAGGATACGCATTTTCCATTACTTCCTGGAGCATCTGTTGCATTTCAAGAATTTCTTGCGACGGAACTTCTAAAATTAGCTCATCATGTACCTGAAGTAAGATACGAGATTGCAATTTGCGCTCTTTTATTTCGTATGCAACCTTAATCAGAGCCAATTTCATAATATCTGCTGCCGTTCCTTGAATTGGTGTATTTATCGCCTCGCGTTCAGCAGCCTGGGAACGGGGCCCCTTGTGCTGCAAATCAGGCATAGCCCGCCTGCGCCCAAAAAGGGTTTCGACAAAACCTGTTTCACGGCCCTTTGCCAAAGTAGTTTCAATGTAAATTTGAATCCCAGGAAATTGCTTAAAGAGAGCATCTATCAATTCTTGCGCTTTTGAACGGCTTAAATCAGTGCGTTGCGCCAGCCCAAAACTGCTTATGCCATAGATAATTCCAAAAACCGTCATTTTAGCAATGCGCCGTTGCTGTTTATCAATCTGATTTATTGGTAAAGCAAAAAGCTGCGCGGCCATGGCCGCATGAATGTCTTGTTCTGTCTGAAAGGCTTGAATTAAGTTTAAGTCTTGTGTTATATGCGCCAAAACGCGCAATTCAATTTGAGAATAGTCAACAGCTAACAGCACAAACCCAGGCGCAGCCACAAATCCACGGCGAATTTCGCGGCCCTCTTCAGTGCGAATGGGGATATGTTGAAGATTGGGTTCTGAACTGGAAAGTCGCCCTGTCGCTGTGCCCATTTGATTAAAAGAGGTATGAATTCGCTTTGTTTTAGCTTCTGCGAGGATTGGTAAAGCATCAACATAGGTAGATTTGAGTTTAGTCAATTGACGATAGTGCAAAATGAGCGAAACTATTTCATGAGTTGCACTTAATTTATCCAAAACATCAGCCGTCACCGAAAAATTGCCTGATGCTGTTTTCTTGAGATTGGTTGTCGGTAAATTTAATTTACTGAATAATATATCGCTTAACTGAGCAGGAGAATTGAGATTGAACGATTCACCTGCCCAAGCATAAATTTCCTTTTGAATCACTGCGATTTTGCTCTGGAGGCGTTTGCTCAAAGCGCCTAAAAAAGCTATATCTAAGCCAATTCCGACCTTTTCCATTTCTACTAAAACTGAAACGAGGGGCAATTCCAACTCATTGAAAACCCACAGAAGCTCTTTTTGGGCTGCAAGCTGGGGGCGCAAAATTTCAGTGAGGCGAAGAGTCATGTCCGCATCGGCAGCTGCGTAGAAAGTGGCATCTTCAATTGAAACATGATCAAAAGTAATTTGTTTTGTGCCTTTACCAATCAATTGCTTAATTTCAAGCAGCGGCGTAGAAAGTTTTAATTCATAAAAAGCAAGTTCTTTCAAATTCATTTGTTTGCCAAGTAGCCCAGCAGCAAGCATTGTATCAAAAGTTAGACCTTGAACTTCAATTCCTAGATTTAAGAGCATTTCAAAATCAAATTTTGCATTATGAGCAAATTTCTCTTTCTGCGGATCAGCAAAAAAAGGACTTAAAGCCTCAATGATGCGTTGTTGTGGAAGTTGCTTTCCTTTAAGATGCCCTAAAGGAAGATACCATGCTAATCCTGGTTTTGTGGCTAATGAAATCCCTACTAAATTACTTTGCAAAGGGTGAAAACCAGTTGTTTCAGTATCAAAAGCAAAGCCAGGAGCAGTATTTAGAGCGTTAATGACTTCAAGCAAGGCTTCTTCAGTCGTAACAGAGCGATAATCACCAAATGCTGGAAAATGGATTTTCGCTTGCGTGAAAGTAGAAGTTTGCTTTTTCGGTTGAGTGTGAGAATCAAACAGGCTTAATTGACCAGATTCTTTCTCAGACGCTAAATGCTCATCAATTTCAGGAACTATCTCGCTCTGGAAAGAGATTTCTTCTGGCAATTTCGATACCAAACTCTGAAATTCCAACTCCTGCAACAAATTTATTGCTTCACTTCGTTTATAATTTCCCCACCGCGCAGCCTCTAAATCAAGCGTTATTGGAACTTCACAGACAATAACAGATAACTTTTTACTAAAAAAAGCCTCTTCCTTTTGCCCTTCCAAATGCTTACGATAACGACTTTCTACGTCATTCAAGTGATCAAAGAGGTTTTCAATACTCTCAAAATGCTTGAGCAGATTGATTGCGCCCGTTTCGCCAATCCCCTTGACTCCAGGGATATTATCAGAAGCGTCTCCCCGTAAACCGCGCAAATCAGCAAGTTGGTTTGGCGATAAACCTTTATAGCGCTCCCTAACTGTTTGTTCATCGTAAAGCACCATCTGAGTTTTGCGCTGTGTTGGTTGAGCCAATAAAACCTTAACACTTGAATCCACCAATTGCAAAGTATCAGTATCCCCAGTAAGGATGAAACTCTTAATCCCTTGCTTTGTAGCTTGTTTTACTAACGTTCCAATTACATCATCAGCTTCATAGCCTTGGGCTGTATAGATTGGAATACTAAGAGTTTGGACAAATTGTTTGATTTGCTCAAGCTGGGGGCTAAATTCAACTGGAGTTTTAGGCCGATTAGCTTTATAAGCAACTGAAAGATCATGCCGAAATGTGCGGCCAACATCAAAAGCAACGCAAACATAGGTCGGTTGATGCTCGCGCAAAGTTGCCAAAAGACTATTGGCAAAGCCAAAAGTTGCATAAGTTGGCACGCCTTTTGAGGTACGCAGCCCTATTGCAGCCAGAGCATGAAAAGCCCGATAAGCTAACGCATGACCATCAATCAGAAGCAATTGCTCGGTTTGAGACATTTATAACCTAATGAGGACTTAGAGAGGTTTGACTTTGGAGAAAATGAGCTTAGAATTCGCGCAACATCGCTACTTCATCACACCGATCTTGCTTGAAACAAGCGATGCAATCTTGCCAAATCTTATGAGGTAGATGCAATCTTGGGACTTCCCGAAAACCAAGTTTACTAAAAAAGCCGACCTGCATTGTAAGAGTGTAAACTACAGGAATTCCCAACTTGCGAGCCTCATCAAATAAGGGTTTGACTAAATCTCGCCCCAAGCCGTAGCCTTGAAAATCGGGATGGACAGCCACACTGATAACTTCGGCGAGATCATACCAAATTACCTTTAAGGCTGCACAACCAACAACCTCGCTTCGCGCTTCAGCAACATTAAATTCGCGTACCCGATTATAGAGATGATCCATTGTTTTGGGGAGCATATCTCCTTGCGTCGCATAATAATTGATCAAATCGTAGAGGCGGGGCACATCTTCAACTCTTGCGCGGCGAATGATAACAGCATTATCGGGGGTAACTGCTAATTTTGGTAATCCAACAGGTGGAGTATAGAGTGAAATAGAGGGATTAGCCATCATTTTCCTTTATCTTTTGTTGCCAAAAAACAATCTGTTCCACGATTTTTTGAGGAGATGTTCCACCAAAACTATCTTTTTGGCTTACACTACGCACAAAATCAAAGATTTTAAAGAGCGAATCGGTCAGATCAGGCTGGATTTTCTGATATTCTGCCAGCGGCAAATCACAGAGATTTACCCGCAATTCAGTCGCTCGGCGAACGATTTGCCCTACTTTTCTATGTGCTTCACGGAAAGGGAGACCATTTCGTACCAACTCATCAGCTAAATCGGTGGCAAGCATCGAGTCGTCAAGGGCTTGAACCATCCGCTGCGAATTGACTTTTAGCGTTGCAATTGCAGCGGTGGCCACCCGCAAACCAATATTAAGCGTAGCAAGACTATCGAAAAGTGGCTCTTTGTCTTCCTGCATATCCTTATTATATGCTAGAGGTAAACCTTTTAAAACGGTAAGCATCGTTACCAAATTACCAATAAGTCGTCCACTTTTGCCGCGCAACAATTCCAAACTATCAGGATTCTTTTTTTGCGGCATTAAGCTTGAGCCTGTACTATATTCATCAGCAAGTTCAATGAAACCAAATTCGCTACTGCTATAAAGAATAAGGTCTTCAGCGCTTCGGCTCAGATGCACCCCGATCAAAGAGCAAATAAAAAGCAATTCAGCGACAAAATCTCGATCTGCGACAGCATCAAGCGAATTTCTTGTCACATCCTGGAAACCAAGTTTTTCAGCAAGAAAGGAGCGATCTATGCCCAAACTGTTGCCTGCTAAAGCTCCAGAACCGAGAGGAAGCGTCTGAATTCGAGGTAAAACATCTTTAAGCCTTGCACGATCCCGTTCAAACATCTCAACATAAGCTAAACACCAATGCCCAAAAGTAATTGGCTGCGCTCGCTGAAGATGAGTATAGCCTGGCATTAAGGTTTGAGCTTCTTTTTCAGCTTGATTCAGGAGTGAGGTTTGAAGGTTAAGCAAATTTTGGGTAAGATTTTGCACAGCAGCGCTACAGAAAAGCCGTAAATCAGTGGCTACCTGATCATTGCGCGACCTTCCTGTATGCAATTTCAGCGCAGCAGCCCCAACAAGCTCCTGGAGTCGCCGTTCAACAGCAGTATGAATATCCTCATCAGAAGGTTGGGAAACAAAGCGCTTTTCTGCAAATTCTTGGCGAATTTGCTCAAGACCTTGAATTAAAAGGGTGCATTCTGGCAAACTAATCAATTTAGCTCGCGCCAGAGCCTCGGCCCAAGCGATACTTCCCGTAATATCTGCCGCAAAAAGTTGCTGATCAAAGCAAAAACTATCATTAAAGAGAGCCATATCTGTGGCAGTAGGGGTTTCAAACCGTCCCCCCCAAAGTTTGTGGGTTTCTTTTGTCATGCTTTTCTGCTAAGTTCGATATTCTGCGTTAATTTTGACATATTCATACGAAAAGTCGCAGGTCCAGATAGTAGCTTTGCCTTCACCCAAACCTAAATCAGCTTCAATCAACACTTCTGGCATATTTAGAAGGTTATGCGCTGCCTTTTCATCAAAATCTAAGGGCAAACCATGTTCAAAAACCTTCATGCCCCCGAAATGCAAAATTACGCGCTCAGGCTCAAGCTCCACGCCACTATAACCTAACGCACAAACCACGCGGCCCCAGTTAGGATCAGCACCAAAAAGAGCAGTTTTCACTAAGGATGACTTTGCAATCGTCATTCCCGCTTGACGAGCAGCGCCATCATTCAACGCTCCGCAAACTTCAATCGTTATAAAGCGAGTAGCTCCCTCGCCATCGCGGACAATTTCTTGCGCTAAACGTTGACAAACGAGCGTTAAACCCTCAATAAACGCTTTTTTATCAGCCGAATCAGAAATTTCAACCCCAGAACAACCATTTGCCAAGACTAGCAATGTGTCATTAGTGCTAGTATCACCATCAATACTAATGCAATGGAATGAGCGATCTGCGGCAGATTGCAGCGCCGAATGAAGGAAAGTAGGGTTTACGACAGCATCAGTTGTGATAAGACTCAGCAAAGTTGCCATATTGGGGTGAATCATCCCTGCGCCTTTGGCCATGCCCCCAAGCTGAATCTGGCCGCCACTTGGCAATAAAACCTGCAAAGCACAATCTTTTGGGTGAGTATCCGTGGTCATAATAGCTCGCGCAGCAGCAGGCCCATTAGCTGAATCAAGCGCTTGAGCAGCTTTTTTGATGCCCAAAAGCAACTTTTCAACAGGTAATTGCATCCCAATCACACCTGTTGACATCACGAAAACACTGTCTTTCGGTAAGGATAAGATTTTTTCGCTGTTTTCGGCAGTGGCTGTCGTTGCGGCCAGCCCAGGCTCGCCCGTGCAAGCGTTGGCGATGCCGCTATTGATCACAACTGCTTGGATTCCCGTAGAATTGCGCTCTAACAATGCTTGATCATAAAGCACGGGTGCAGCTTTAACTTTGTTCGTGGTGAAAAGTGCAGCAGCCGTACAAGGTCGCTCGCTGACAAGCAAAGCAACATCGTTACGGCCTCGATAGCGAATTTCACTGGCCGCAACTCCTGCTTGCCAACCTTTGGGTGTGGCTATGTGTCCCGTATCTAAAAAGGTGAAATGAGCTTCCTGGCTTATCATACGTCGTTTTATCTCTTCTTTGTCGGCTTTAGCTTACTTATTCTCAAGCAGATGATGAGCATCATTGTAAGAAATTAGTTGCCAGCGCAAATGTCCCCGCCGTGAAACCTTTTCCCAATGCGTGATTGAGGTATTAAGAGGGTAAAATTCATAGCGTTGACAAAAGGGGCTGATGGTTGGCAAGCTTAAAAAGTATTGAAAAGAGCCATCAATAAAGCCTCCATGACAAACGATAACAACTGTTTTCCCCTCATGCTGCCGCGAAATGCGGTCAAGGGCTCGCCCCACGCGGAGCGTAAATTGCCCCCAATCCTCGCCGCCAGGCGCAATGGGCAGGAAGGGCGAATCAACAAAATTGGGCTGCCCATACTTGGCCCAAGCCTCATCAGCAGTCATCCCGTCAGCTTCACCAACCCCAATCTCTTGCACCTCAGCATCCCAAGAAATCGGTAAGTGCAAAGCAGGCGCAATGATTTCAGCAGTTTGGCGGGCCCTGGGCAACGGGCTGGCAAGCAAAAGATCAGCCTTAATCTCGCCCATTGCCAACCGATCTCGGAGCCGTTCGGCCTGGGCAACCCCACGAGGAGTTAGCCCTTTATCCCCTTGCATCCCGCCGATAATCGGTTCAACATTGACAAACGCCTCACCATGGCGAATAAGATAGAGCTGCGTCATTTTTTTACTTTATCAAGGCATGAACTTTCAAGGGTAAACCATACAAACGAATGAAACCCTCGGCATCTTTTTGATTGTAGACGGTATCTTCGCCGAAAGTTGCCAAATCTTCTCGATAAAGCGAATGGGGCGAACGGCGACCAACGACAATGACATTGCCTTTGTAGAGCAAAAGCCGCACTTCACCTGTCACATTCACTTGAGTAGATTTGACAAAAGCATCTAAGTGTTCGCGTAGAGGGGTAAACCAACGGCCATTGTAGACCAGATCAGCATAATCGAGGGCGATTTTGTCTTTAGCCTGGAGCGTTTCGTGATCTAACACGAGGCTTTCCAATTCGCGGTGCGCTGTATAGAGGATTGTGCCGCCAGGAGTTTCGTAAACCCCATGGCTTTTCATGCCAACCAACCGATTTTCGACCAGATCGACGCGCCCAATCCCGTGTTGTCCGCCGAGGTCATTCAAGTGGCCCAAAATGTCCACCAAGCCAAAACGATTGCCGTTGAGAGAGATTGGCACACCATTTTCAAACGCGATAATCACTTGTTCAGCGCGGTCTGGCGCGATTTCGGGCGCAGCCGTCAGTTTATACATATCCTCTTCGGGGCGGTTCCAGGGGTCTTCCAGAATCCCTCCCTCGTGGCTGAGATGCCAAAGATTGCAATCGCGGCTGTAAATTCTCTCGGCTGTCGCGGTGACTGGAATCTTATGTTCTTGGGCGTAGTCAATGGCATCCTGGCGACTCCGAATCTGCCATTCGCGCCAGGGAGCGATAATTTTAAGGCGTGGATTGAGCGCCATAAAGGTCAATTCAAAGCGAACCTGATCATTGCCCTTGCCTGTCGCACCATGGGATACCGCGTCTGCGCCTTCCGCTTCCGCAATGAGAACCTGGTGTTTGGCAATAATGGGGCGGGCAAAAGAAGTGCCGAGCAGATATTTGCGCTCGTAAATCGCGCCGGCTTGCATTGTTGGGAGAATGTAGTCGCGGACAAATTCTTCGCGGAGATCGCGGACAATCAGTTTGCTGGCCCCACTTTTGAGCGCTTTTTCTTCAAGCCCATCCAATTCTGGGCCTTGACCAATATCGGCGCAAAAGCAGATTACTTCGCAACCGTAATTCTGGCGGAGCCAAGGAACAATCACCGAAGTATCTAAGCCCCCCGAATAGGCCAACACAACTTTATGGACATCACTTTGGGTCACTTTGGTTTCCCCTTAACAAAAGCGAAAAGGCTGACTCTTTAAGTAAAGTGTCAGCCTTCTTCGCTACTTAGACAAACTTAGATTCTTATCCTAACAGCACTCGAAATTTGGTGGAGCCAAGGGGGATCGAACCCCTGACCTTATGACTGCCAGTCATACGCTCTCCCAGCTGAGCTATGGCCCCATAAATTGTGGTGGAGATGAGGGGGCTCGAACCCCTGGCCTCGACAGTGCGATTGTCGCGCTCTCCCAAACTGAGCTACATCCCCTTTAGCAGATCCTCATCAACAAATTTTTCCGTAATGCAGGCAGTATAGCATACTCTCGCCAGAAATGCAAGCGGCAATTTACCAACTTGAGAAGTACGACTCAACCCCAAAAACTCCTTGTTTTTCGTTTATCAAATGTGGATGGTTTAACCGCGTTTTGATTTTTTAGTGAAGAAGGGCTTTATGTCTGATCCTGTGCAATCCCAGTTGCTCGTTGCGAAATTAAGCAAACCCTTATTGGCCTATCTTACTTATCGTTTGGAAAAAGCAGCGGCCCTAACGGAGGCCAATCCTTATCCCGCAGATTCGCAAACCTTAAAATATGGCGAAGCTATCTTGGCGGTGGTCGAGCGCGGCATTGCCGAACATGGTCAAGTGGGCGATAAGATCATTCTTGTGGGGTTTAAGAAAAATCCTTTAATGTATCAGGATGTCTTTTTTCGGTCCTTGACCGAACTTGCTAAAAAAACCCCAGAATTGGCCCGGCAACTTGAGTTACTCACGACTCATTTTTCGGCCAAACCACCTGTTGCAAACAATTAGGCTCGCTTTTGGGCCCCTATTTAGTGCCAGCGAAACTAGCTTCTCGCTTAGTTCAGCTAGATTTTCTTAATCGGATGATGACCCAGAAGTTTAAGTCTAAGCCAACCTATTTGTTGAATTCTGGGTCATACAAACTCTTGCGCGTCAAGATCTTCAGCAGAGCTATAGACCCGAATCTTTAACGCTTTAGCGACTTCCAACGCCTTTTGATCGACCATCGGTGAGATGACTAGCTTCCGATCTACCTTTTGGTTATGGCGCTTGGCATAGAATTGCGCTTTACGCTCAAAGGTGTACATTTCAGCCTTACTGATCGAAGACTTAATCTCGCAAACAATGATTAAGCCGTTCTTAATCACAAGATCCAACTCGATCTGATCGGGCCGCCCAAAGACTTCGCCTTGCTCATCGTATTCCGTGAGGTTTAAGACCTCAACTTGGAAGAATTCCTGCAAGATTCCCTTCAAAGCATTGCGAAATGCTCCCTCTGAATGCAACCCCCACCGCGCCCCCAATGCCCCAATCGTGCCATCGTGCTTGCGGCTGAGAGCCTGAATTGCTTTGAGATTCTCCTCAAGGGTCTGCTGAACCGTCATCCATTTCTGGTTTTGCTCGGCCCATAACTTGTGCTGCTCGGCCCATTGTTTACTCTGCTCCTCGCGGTCTCGCCGCATCTCCTCCATAAGACGGTCAAAACGGCTTTCCGTCTCTTTCTTATCAGCAAAATATTTCCCATAAAGCTCGATGACGAAAGCTCGCATCTCAGGGTCACGCTGGAGAATACTCGGTAGCTCCTGAATGATGATCTCACGGATTTCTTGCTGATTCATACTAAGTTCCTTTCTACATGCAAAGGAAATTCCTTCCTAATTGTAACCCTAAATGGTCTTTAGTCGGCAGGGCTAACTCAAGAGATGCGGCAATCCTGCCCTTAGCGAGATGGGTTTCAAGTTGGTTTTATAGCCGAACCACTGAGGATTTCGATGATGACTTCCTCTTTCAAAGGGATTTCCAGGGGAAAGATTTGAAATAACCAGTGGCTCAGAAGGCGAACATGAGGGTACTTTGGGGTATAAAAGAGGTGGGACATGCAAGGGGTGTCGCTGGCCCCAAAGCCTGGAATGGGAACCTGAAGCTCTGGAGCTTGCAGCAAGGATGTACACCAAGATTGCTCTAATTTGGTGGAATGTCCCACGACCCACATCTCCAGCAATTCGGCGTGCGAGCGCAGATAATCAATATGCCAATGGGGACGAGCCTTAATCTGAGCTTGGTGGCGAGCCAGCCGCGCCGCTAATCCACCTGGCCCAAAAGCACTTCCGATGTAAAGGTAGTAGCCCGGAGCAAAGTCAAAGGAACCTAACCGCCCAATTCTGAGTTGTTCAACAGGGTTTTTTAGTTGCAGAACTAAGAGATATGTGCCTTTCATAGCCTATCTAACCTCGTTTATCTTATAGCGGCGGAGGGGCGCGAGGCCCCACGCCCTTTCACTGTTAAATCTAGTTATCCCCGCTCCGCATTAGGCCAAAGGCCAGTAGCAAAGCAATGAAAAGTGTAATTAGGAGGCCCCCAAGCCCCAAGACTGAGGGAATTGTCCCTTGCCAATGCCCTAACCCTATCGCAATGGAGAGCATCCCTAGCCCTAAAATCATTGCGCCCAGCACCAGGGCTAAAGCTAATTGGTTAGCCGCTTTCCTAAGGGCCTTCGCCAGCCGTTGGAGTTCCTGCTCCTGCGTCTGAATCCGGAACTCGCCCTCCTGGAGTTGCTGGAGCAGATCACTGATTTGGAGGGGCAGCGTCAGGGCGGCTTCGGCCAGGGAACGCCCCCGTGCAGCCACTCGCTCGCGCACCGCTTCGGGAGTAAGCTGGCGGGCAAAGGCTTTCTGGGCATAAGGTCGCGCTATCTCAAAGATGTCCAGGTTCGGGTCAATCTGCAAACCGACACCTTCCGTCATCACCAAAGCCTTCAGGAGCATCGCCAAGGGGCTGGGCAAGCGCAGCCGATGCCGCTTCGCCAGCGCAATCAACTCCTCGCCCGTCTCGCGCACCGAGACTTCCTTCAGAGCGCGGTCTACATAGCGATCCGTAAAGCGTTGTAAGTCGCGTCGCAGCGCCGGCGTAACCTCGTGCCGAGCGAACATCCCCATCTGTTGCAACGCCCGCAACACTTCCCCATTATCGTGATTAGCCATTCCCAACACGATCAGCAACAATTGCTGGGTGGTCTCACGGTCTAAAACCCCAACTTGCCCAAAGTCTACCGCTCCAATCACTTCGCCAGGGAGCGCAAAAAAGTTCCCTGGGTGGGGGTCAGCATGGAAAAAGCCATGTTCAAAAACTTCCTCTAGGATTAGTTGCAAACTATGCCGCGCTAAACGAGGTTGATCCATGCCCGCCGCTGCTAAACCTGCTAAATCATTGATCTTCACCCCATACAGCCGCTCAGTCGTCAAGACGCAAGTATTGGTATATTCCCAATAGACTTTGGGAATGTAAATTGTCTGGTTAGCAGCGAACATGTGCCGAAAGCGGTCTGCATTATGGGCCTCACGGCGGTAATCCAACTCCGCTTGGAGCGTTGTGTTAAACTCCCAGGCCAATTCGACCAGGTCGTTGCCTGCGCCTAAATCGGTTCTTTCCTGAGCTAATTGAGCCAAATCAGCAATGATCGCCAGGTCGGTAGCAATGATGGCAGCAATATCTGGGCGTTGAACCTTAACTACAACATGTTCGCCCGTCGGCAAGATTGCTGTATGCGCTTGGCCCAGCGAAGCTGCGGCTAACGGCGTGGGGCAAAACTCCTGAAAGAGTTGAGCAAGTGGTTTGCCTAGCTCGGCCTCAATAATTGCAATCGCCACTTCCGCAGGGAATGGGGGAACGGTATCTTGCAATTTGTTGAGTTCAACAACTAGGTCATGGGGCAACATATCAGGCCGCGTACTCAACAATTGGCCCAGCTTAATAAAGGTTGGCCCCAACTCAACCAAGGCTTGACAAAGCCGTTCGGCGACTCCCACGGGCGCAGGCGGCGGCAACTGGAGAACCAACCGCCGGGGCAAAGAGAGCAAGGCATTCAAGCCAAGCTGTTCCAAAAGATAGCCAAAGCCATGATGCCCTAAAACCTGCGCGATTTGGCGATAACGCCCCAGGTAACGAGCTTGGCGGACAAGTGGTAAAGCGAGCAATTTTTTAAGCCAAACTATTCAATTCAATCTGCTTAGGATAGGCAGCTTGCCTGTCGCCACTCTGCGTAGGATAGGCATCCTGCCTGGCGCGCTCGGCCCCAAAACTATCTGTGAAGCAGGGCTGTGAGGTGGGGGAGAAAGATCAGGAAACCAATGATAACCGAAATAAGGGCACAAAACAAGACTGTCCCAGCGGCCACATCTTTAGCGATTTTGGCCAAAGGGTGGAACTCTTGCGTAGCCACATCGACGACAGCTTCGATGGCTGTGTTCACGCCTTCTGTCGCCAAAACTAGCGCGATAGTCAGCAGGAGCGCCAACCATTCGCCCCGCGTCAAAGGGAGAAAAGCCCCCAAAGTCAAAGCGTTCAAGGCCGCCAGCAGATGAATTCGCATATTGCGCTGGGTGCGGACGAGATAGCCGAGACCTTGCAAAGCGTGGCGCAAGGCGGTGAGAAAGCGGGTTTTAGACCAGATGGGCTTAGGATTCATGGGTTGCCTGTCAATTTGGCGACGGGGCTTCGAGCGGTCTCTTTGATTATACACCATCCTTACTTAGGCTATAATGCTCCAGACCATTAAATCAGCTAGTCTGTAAGAAAGGTTTTGGCAGTATGCGAATGATCATTGTTCGGCACGGCGAGAGCGAATGGAATCGGATTCACCGCTATCAAGGGCAGATTGATACCAAGCTCTCGGATGTGGGTGTCAAGCAAGCGGCGGCTTTAGCCGAGCGGCTCAGGGATGAGCAGATCAACTTCATTTACACTAGCCCGTTGCAACGCGCTGCTCACACAGCGGCAGCGATTGCCAAATATCACCTTGACGTGCCGCTCCAGCAGGAAGCGGCGCTGCTTGAAATCGGGCATGGCGAGTGGGAAGGCAAATTTGTTGAGGAGATAACCGCGAAATATGCGGCGGGCCTGCACGAATGGCGCATCCACCCGACGCGCTCGCAGATGCCAGGCGGCGAGAGCTTTAGCAATGTTCTCAAGCGCACCCTCGACTTTAAGGAGCGCATTTGTGCCGCCCATACCAACGGAACCGTAGTGGTCAGCACGCATGATGTGGTGGTTAAAGTCCTCGTAGCCGATGTCTTAGGCATGGATATGGATCGAATCAACTGTATTTGGATTTCTAATGCCAGTATCAGTATGATTGAATACGGTGGTGATCTACCCTATCTGGCCAGCCTCAGTGATACATGTCATTTAGGGCGACTTGCTATTACCCACGAAGGCCAAAAGGCCATCTAAAAGACTGAAAGCTTTGCGGTTCTTCCCAACTAGCTGGCTGGGAAGCGCCGCAAAACTTAAATTCAATTGGCAAACAAGCTAAATATGATACATGACGTTGCCCCTCTTATCGCGTTTGCGCTGACACAAATCCTCCAACGTAATGGCCTCTAAATTGGCTTCAATTGTCTTGCGGAGATTAAGCCAAACGGTAGCGAGGATGCTCCAATCTTCGGGCTTAGTAGCGGCGGATTCGGGGAGCAAGTCGCCTGGCAAAAATGGCCCTTCCAGGATGGTAAGAGCCTCCAGAAGGTTAATCTGGTCTGGGGCGCGAGCCAGCAGATGCCCCCCTTGCGCCCCCCGTAAGCTGTTAATCAAGCCCGCTTTCCGCAACGAAATCAGCACCTGATTGAGATAATTGACTGGAATCCCCTGGCGCGTGGCAATCTCCTCACTTTGGATGGGCCCCGCGCCATAATTTTGTGCCAGATCAAACAACGCCCGCAACCCGTAGTCGCCTTTACTCGAAATGTGCATTTCAGTACCTCTTACCACTCAGAAATAAATTTGCAGTTCAAGTCTATCTATCATAGCATGTTCAAGATAGACTTCGCTCTTGACAATCTTGACTTACTGGATTAAGATTATTAGGAAAGACAAGCTGAGGACTTTATGACAAGCGATCTCACTTTTAAGGGCTTTGAGACGCGGGCCTTGCACGCTGGACAGCAAGCTGACCCAGCGACGGGCGCACGGGCAGTCCCGATTTACGCCTCGGCTTCTTTTGGCTACCAGACTTTTGACCGCGCTTTGCGCCTAGCCAATTTTGAAGAGGCAGGTTTCTCTTATTCGCGGAATGCCAACCCAACCAATCAAGTGCTGGAGCAACGCATTGCCGCTTTGGAAGGTGGAAGCAGTGCTTTAGCGTTAGCTTCGGGGCAAGCAGCCCTTACCTTTGGGCTTCTGACGCTGGCTCATGAAGGTGATAACATTGTTGCCTCGACTGATTTGTATGGTAACACTTTCACCTTACTTCAGCATGAGCTTCCGCGTTTGGGGATAACAACTAGATTTGTAGATTCAAGTGATTTTGAAGGTTTCCATTCAGCGATAGACGCTCAGACCAAAGCGGTTATCTTTGAATTGATTGGTAATCCGCGCCTGAATCTCTTAGATTTAGAGCAAATTGCGACGATTGCCCATGCCCAAGGTGTGCCAGTTCTTGTAGACAATACGGTAGCCACGCCCTATCTCAATCGGCCTTTTGAGTGGGGCGCGGATATTATAGTGCATTCGGCAACGAAATATATCGGGGGCCATGGCACAGTTATTGGCGGTTTGCTGGTGGATAGCGGCAAATTTGATTGGCGAAATGGGCGCTTTCCCGAATTTACCCAGCCAACAGCCTCGCATCACGGCCTGATTTACGCTGAAAAGTTTGAACAAACCGCTTTTATCGCTAAAGCGCGGATTCAATTGATGCGGAATTTGGGCGCAACTCTTAGTCCATTTAATGCTTTTCTCCTTTTACAAGGCTTAGAAACGCTTGGCTTGCGGATGGAGCGACATAGCCAAAATGCTTTAGGCATAGCTCGTTATCTTAAAGAGCATTCTAAAGTGCGTTGGGTAAGTTATCCAGGTTTGCCTGACCATCCAAATTATGCTTTAGCGCAAAAATACTTGCCTAAAGGCCAAAGTGGTTTGGTAAGTTTTGGGCTGACCACAGGATATGCGGGAGTTGCGAAATTCATTGATAAGCTCAAGCTCTTCACGCATTTAGCCAATATCGGTGATGCGAAAAGTCTCGCTGTCCACCCCGCGACCACGACGCATGGCCAATTGACTACCACCGAACTCGCGCAAGCTGGGGTTTCTGAGGATTTAATTCGTTTGTCGGTTGGGATTGAAACGTTGGCTGATCTTCTTACCGATTTAGAGCAAGCTCTAGCAAAGGTTTAAGCCCAAATGAATCACAATTCAGCAAAATATGGCTTTGCTACTCGTGCGATTCACGTGGGCCAAGAGCCTGAATCAGCGACGGGCGCAGTCACGATTCCCATTTATCAAACATCCACCTTTGCCCAATGGGCTTTGGAAAGCCAGCAGGCTTATGATTATTCGCGTTCGGGCAACCCCACCCGCACGGCTTTGGAAAAGGCTTTAGCGACTTTGGACAATGGCACGCACGCTTTAGCCTTTGCTTCGGGGATGGCTGCCGAAACGGTTACGCTTTTGTTGCTTTCCCCTGGCGATCACGTGATTAGCGGGAACGATGTTTACGGTGGAACTTATCGGCTCTTCACGAAAGTCTTTGCAAACAAACAGATCAAAGTTGATTTTGTTGATACAAGCGCTATAAAACAGATCACAGCGGCGTTGCGGCCCGAAACGCGCTTGATTTGGCTCGAAACGCCAACTAATCCTTCGCTCAAGCTGTGTGATATTGCAGCTATTGCAGCCATCGCTCGCTCTAAAAATATCTTAACGCTCGTAGATAACACCTTCGCATCGCCTTACTTTCAGCGTCCGCTTGATTTGGGCGCAGATATTGTGGTTTACAGTACCACAAAATATATCAGTGGGCACAGCGATGTCGTTGGGGGCGCATTAGTCGTGAAGGATGAGGAGCTTTTTGCCCAGCTAAAGTTTCTCCAAAACGCTACGGGAGCCGTTCCAGGGCCGTTTGATAGCTGGCTGGTCTTGCGCGGTCTCAAAACTTTAGCGCTTAGAATGCAAGCCCACGGCGCAAATGCTTTAGCGCTTGCGAACTTTCTGGCTACCCAGCCCGCCGTTGATTATGTTTGGTATCCAGGGTTGCCAAGTCATCCCCAACACGCTTTAGCGCAACGCCAAATGCACGGTTTCGGTGGGATTATCTCTTTTGCCCTGAAAGGTGGCGAAGCTGCTGCGCGTGAATTTGTTACGCGGCCTAAGCTTTTTACATTAGCAGTCAGTTTGGGTGGCGTAGAGAGTTTAATTGAACATCCTGCCACGATGACTCACGCGAGTCTTGCAGGTTCGACCTTAGCGATTTCACCGAGTCTCATTCGCTTATCTGTTGGAATCGAAGATTCAGCCGACCTTATCGCTGATCTCGATTCAGCCTTAAACTTCTGAGAGCTTTCAATTGCACAAGAAAAGGAATTTTTATCCCAATGGCTCGCATCTATAACAATATCACTGAATTGATTGGTAATACACCCTTAGTACGCCTCAATAAAGTGAACAATACGCCCGCGACGGTAGTCGCCAAGTTGGAATTTTTCAACCCTGCGGGGAGCGTCAAAGACCGCATTGGGCTGGCGCTGATTGAAGCTGCCGAACGCGCTGGCCTCATCACGCCTGGCAAAACGATTATTGTCGAGCCAACGAGCGGCAACACGGGAATTGCGCTGGCCTTGGTGGCGGCGGCACGGGGTTATCGCTTGATTTTGACGATGCCTGAAACGATGAGCCTGGAGCGTCGTAAGCTCCTGCTGGGGTTTGGGGCTGACCTGGTTTTGACCCCTGGCGCAGAAGGCATGAGCGGCGCAGTCCGCAAAGCTGAGGAAATTGTTGCCAGTTTGCCTGATAGTTTCCTGCCGCAGCAGTTTAAGAACCCCGCCAATCCTGAAGTCCATCGGCTAACGACGGCTGAAGAACTTTGGAATGATACAGAAGGCAAGATTGACATTATTGTGAGCGGCGTGGGGACGGGCGGCACGATTACGGGGGTTGGCGAAGTGCTTAAAGCTCGCAAACCGACGCTCAAAGTTGTGGCGGTGGAGCCAGCAGCATCGCCTGTGCTGTCGGGCGGCAAGCCTGGCCCGCATAAGATTCAAGGCATTGGGGCGGGCTTCGTGCCCGATGTCTTCAATGCCCAAATTGTGGACGAGATCATTCAAGTCAATAACGAGGATGCGTTTACCATCGCTCGTCGTTTGGCCAAAGAAGAAGGTTTAATGGTTGGGATTAGTAGCGGCGCAGCTGCTTGGGCCGCTTTAGAGCTTGGTCGCCGTCCTGAAAATGCAGGCAAGTTGATTGTCTTTATCGCCCCAAGTAATGGCGAACGCTATCTCAGCACCCCGCTTTATAATGGTGAAGAGACCAAAAACATCTAAAATAGCATATCACTAAATAGCTTGTAGGTTGGATTTAGGGAACCAAAGGAGGTTTCGTCTCAGGCGAAATCTCCTTTGGTCTTTAGGAAAGAGCTTAGATTAAAGTATCTTCTAGGTGAAACCAAAGCTCTTTTCCTTCGGAGGCCACGGCTTCGATCTTGTTGGGCCACAGCTAAAGCTGTGGATTCCTAGGGTGAAACCTCTTCTTCGATCTTGTTGGGCCACAGCTAAAGCTGTGGATTCATGAAACCTTCTTTTAAAGGTAAGCCAGGCCTCCTGCCTGGCGCAGACTCCGCTTGTGTTATCATGCGCGACAGGAGCCAAAAGCTTAGAACTCAAAGGAGTCTTTCATGGCCTCATTCACCCTTTCGCCCACGGCCCCAGCGATTGAAGCCTATTATAACCGTTTGGCAGACTATCGCCGCCTGGGAGCTACCAACGAAATGGCGATCCGCCAAGCCTTTGCGATCTTGTTGGAAGAAGTCGCGGCTAACGTCGCTTGGCATTTGATTTTAGAGCAAACCCTTGACAATCGTGCGCGCCCCGATGGGGTTTTGCTCGATAACCTCCGTATTCCTCGCGGTTATTGGGAAGCAAAGGATACCAAAGATAACCTTGAAACTGAGATAACGAAGAAAATTGCAGTTAGTTATCCCACTTTCAATACGATCTTTGAGAATAGTGAATATGGGATTCTGTATCAAGATGGTCGCCGCGTCTTGGAAGTTGATTTGCGCCACAGGGAGCAATTAGCCAAACTGCTTTCCCTCTTTTTCAGCTATACGGGTGCAGATATTGAGAAGTTTCATGCCGCTGTGCGCGAGTTCCAAGAGCGCATTCCCCGTTTAGCGCAAGGTTTAATGCAACTCATTGCCGAAGAATTCAAGCAAAACGTTGCTTTCAGCACAGCATTCAAGAAGTTTCATGCGCTTTGCCAACAAGCCTTACACACGACCACCAGCCGTGAAGTTGTCGAAGAGATGCTGGTGCAACATCTGCTCACAGAAAGGCTTTTTCGTACCGTTTTTGAGAATCAAGACTTTGTCAGGCGCAATGTCATCGCCGCTGAAATTGAGAAAGTTATCGAGATTCTGACCATTCGGGCCTTTAGTCGCCGAGAATTCTTACAGGAACTCGACACTATCTATCATACGATTGAAGATAATGCCAAGCGGATTGAGGACTTCAGCGCCAAACAGCCTTTTCTCAATGTGGTTTACGAGCGGTTCTTTCAAGGTTTTTCAGTCAAACAAGCGGATACGCATGGCATTATCTATACGCCGCAAGAAATTGTGGACTTTATGTGCGCCAGCGTCGAAACGATTTTGCAGCAAGAGTTTAACTTGACGCTGGCCGCGCCCACGGTGCAAATCCTTGACCCGTGCGTCGGCACGGGCAACTTCATTCTCAATTTGCTCAAACGCATTTCGCGTAAAGACCTCCAGCGCAAATATGAGCAAGAGATCTTTTGCAACGAAGTCTTACTCTTGCCGTACTATATCGCGGCGTTAAACATCGAACGTTGCTATTTTGAACTGATGAAACAGTATCGTGCCTATCCTGGGATTTGTTTGGTCGATACCCTAAACCTAGTTGAAAGCCCAAGTTCCGCTGAAAAGCAGGCTGCAACCCAGCAACTGCTGTTTTTCAATGAAGAAAATACCAAACGGGTGGAGCGACAAAAAGCTGCGCCGCTCATGGTGATTATTGGCAATCCGCCGTACAATGTGGGGCAAAGGAATGTGAATGATAACAACAAGAATCGACCTTATACCGTGATTGAGCGACGGATCAGCGAGACGTATGCCAAAGATTCGCGGGCGACCAACAAAAACGCGCTTAGTGATGCTTATATTAAATTCTTTCGCTGGGCAATAGACCGCTTAGAAGATCGGGATGGGATTATTTGCTTTGTAAGTAATAATAGTTTTCTGGAAGGCATTGCTTTTGATGGTTTGCGGAAGCATCTTTTGCAAGATTTTACCACAATCTATCATCTCAATCTGGGCGGTAACGCTCGCAAAGGTGGCGGCGGAAGTGTTTTTGGGATCATGGTCGGTGTGGGCATCACCATTTTAGTGCGTAAAAAGGTAAAACCCACGGAAGCTTCAGCCAAAGCGCTGCTTCTGTACCACGCTCTGCCTAATCAATTAACGGGCCCAGCTAAATTAGCCTTGCTAACCAAACACCAGAGTGTTAAAGAAATTGAGTGGCACGTCTTGCAACCTGATGCGAAAAACAATTGGCTTACGACAGGTTTAAGCACTGAATTTGATAGTTTTCTGGCACTGGGGACCAAAGAAGCAAAAACCTGTAAGAGCAACGTGGTAGAAACTATTTTCAAAACTTTTAGTAACGGGGTCAATACGAGTCGTGATACTTGGGCGTATAACTTCAATGAAACCTTGCTCATCGCTAATATTCAGCGCTTCAGCGCAGCCTACAATGCAGAAGTTGATCGCTGGAAACAACGCAGTAAGAAGGATGCCCAAGTTGATACCTTTGTTTCTTACGATGATTCCAAGCTAAAATGGAGTGAAAGTTTAAAGAATTATCTTAAACGTGAGATCAGTATCATTTTCAATCTACTAAAAGTGCGTTTTTCGCTCTATCGACCATTTTGCAAGCAATATCTTTATTTTGATCGCTTTATGATCGAGCGAGTTTATCAATTTCCAAGCATCTTCCCCACCCCCGCCAGCGAAGCGGAGAATCTGGTGATCTGTCTAACCATTATCGGTACGCAAAAAGCGTTTTCGTGCTTCATCTCAAATCACCTCACAGACTTAAACTTGTATGCCAACCCTGCTCAATGCTTCCCCTTCTACACCTACGCCAAAGATGGCAGCAAGCGCCAGGAAAACATCACCGATTGGGCGGTTAAACAGTTTGAAGCGCAATATGGCCCAGACCCGCTGGTTGAGCTTGCCGAAACCAGCGGGGTGGGCGGGCCGTTGCCTTCGGCAAGCTCAGGCAACGGATCAACTAAAAAAGCGATATTCTTCTACGTTTACGCGCTTTTGCATCATCCCCTTTACCGCGAACGTTATCAGGAAAATCTCAAGCGTGAATTGCCGCGTCTGCCCCTGATTGGGGATCGCCAAACCTTCTTGACGCTGGTCGAAATTGGCCAAAAGCTGGCTGATCTGCATTTGAACTATGAAACCGTGGAAGAATATCCTTTGGAATGGGTTGAAAGTAAGCAAGTTCCCTGGACTTGGCGCGTTGAGAAAATGAAACTGACGAAAGAGAAAGATGCAATCATCTTCAATCACTGTTTGACATTGAAAGGCATTCCAGCCAGCGCTTTTGACTATCAATTGGGCAATCGGTCAGCTTTGGAATGGGTGCTTGATCAATATCAAATCACAACAGATAAGCGCAGCGGGATTACGAATGACCCGAATCGAGGCGATGATCCGCAATATATCGTGCATTTGATCGGCAAAGTCATTACTGTAAGCGTCGAAACTGTGAAGTTGGTCGAAAGGCTGCGAGAGATTAGCCTGTAGGACAGGCATCCTGCCTGGCGTTACGGTGGAGACCATTGCAGCCTGCGAGACCGCAAAAGGCCGTGAGGCGCGAGGTGCGGGCGGTCAGTTTTGCCCCTTCGCACCGCCCCAACCTGGCCGCCCAAGCTGCGTTAGACACTAGCATCATTCTATGCTAAGATAGCCCTATCTTTCGTTCCTAAAGCCCTAAGCGCAGGCTTGCCAATGCAGCCTTCGGCTACCTTACAGATCAGGTCAGACCTAAAGAAAGGCACGCAGTCCAAAATGAGTCGATCACAAAACGCAGCGGAATTGAAGCACATCTGGGAGAATGACCCTCGGTGGAAGGGAATTGTTCGGCCCTATACGGCGGAAAACGTAGTACAACTCCGGGGTTCGGTGCATATCGAGAGTACATTGGCGCGGCTAGGTGCAGAACGGCTCTGGAACCTCGTCAATACAGAACCTTTTGTCAATGCTTTAGGCGCACTTACAGGGAATCAAGCCGTGCAACAGGTCAGGGCGGGCTTGAAATCCATCTATTTGAGTGGTTGGCAAGTGGCTGCCGATGCTAACCTGGCAGGTCAGATGTATCCTGACCAGAGCCTTTACCCCGCAAACAGTGTCCCCCATGTTGTCAAGCGAATTAACCAAGCGTTGCAACGGGCAGATCAAATTGATCAGAGTGAAGGGCATAGCTCAATCTACTGGTTTGCCCCGATTGTGGCGGATGCGGAAGCAGGCTTTGGCGGGCCGCTCAATGTCTTTGAGCTAACCAAAGCCATGATCGAAGCGGGCGCAGCCGGCGTTCACCTGGAGGATCAGCTTTCCTCTGAAAAGAAGTGTGGGCACATGGGCGGCAAGGTGTTGCTCCCGACCCAGACCGCCGTTCGCAACCTGCTTGCGGCTCGCCTCGCCGCCGACGTGATGGGCATCCCCACCGTGCTGATTGCCCGGACTGATGCCGAAGGCGCGAGCCTCCTCACAAGCGATATTGACGACAATGATAAGCCCTTCTGTACGGGCCAGCGCACACCTGAAGGCTTCTTTCACACCAATGCAGGCTTAAAGCAAGCAATTGCGCGCGGCTTGGCCTACGCGCCTTATGCCGATATTGTCTGGTGTGAGACGGCGAAACCGTCGCTCGAAGAAGCGCAGGAGTTTGCGGAAGGCATCCATGCCAAGTTCCCTGGCAAGTTGCTGGCCTACAACTGCTCGCCCTCCTTCAATTGGAAAAAGAACCTCGACGACGCAACCATTGCCAAGTTCCAACGTGAGCTTGGGAAGATGGGCTACAAATACCAGTTCGTAAC
>Ga0316612_1000187_pt1 | contig 23105 bp, 23 predicted proteins | sample MIS2016226_MG_FD_207676 | JGI IMG/M metagenome (GOLD analysis project Ga0316612, IMG submission 207676) | Microbial mat bacterial communities from Middle Island sinkhole, Lake Huron, Michigan, United States - MIS.2016.226 | ecosystem: Environmental > Aquatic > Freshwater > Lake > Sediment... | reverse complement strand
TTACAAATCAGCTGCTCTAGCCAACTGAGCTACGCTGGCAATTTCAATAAAAAAAGTCCGCTATTTCTAACGGACTGCAAATGTATATCTTTTTGTTTTTTAATCAAAACAATTTTATAAAAATTTTGGATTAAATATGTGTATTGATTTTTTCTTTTCTTTTTACTAACAATCGTTCGATGGATTCGGCTGCAAGCTCTACTGATTCTTCAAAAGTTTTGCATTGTTTTTTAACTAAAAAATCGTCTCCAGGCACTACAATTTTCATCTCTACAATTTTATTTTCCTTGTCACTTGTCTTTTCAACTTTCAAATAAACGTCAGAGGATACTACTTTGTCGTAATATTTTTCTAATTTGACCATTCTTTCTTGAATAAAATCTACAAGCTTTCTGTCAACATTAAAGTTAACTGCGTGAACATCTACCTTCATAATCTAATTTTTTAGGGTTTATAAACTTTTTGAATTATTTTTGATTTCTTGGATGTGCCTCCGCATACACTTTTTTGAGTTCTGATAAACTGCTGTGTGTATATATTTGTGTCGATGCCAAACTTGAATGTCCCAATAATTCTTTTACTGAATTTAAATCGGCTCCGTTATTTAAAAGATGCGTCGCAAATGTGTGTCTTAATATATGTGGACTTTTCTTTACTTTCTCGGAGACCGTACTAAAGTAGGTATTTATTAATCGATATACAAACGAATCATTCAACTTTAAACCTTTTTTAGTGAGAAAAAAATAATCTTTTTCTTTAACTTCTTCTAAATGTGTTCTTTCGGCAAAATATAAATTTAATTGTTGGGCAACAATTGGTAATAAAGGCAAAATTCTTTCTTTATTTCTTTTGCCCAACACTTTTATGGTATTGTTTGATGTATTGACATTCGCCGTTTTCAAATGAATTAATTCTGTTCGTCGAATTCCGGTGGTATAAAATAGGTCTATTATCAATTTGTCTCTAATTTCTTCGAATCCTACTGGGTTTTGAATTTGATTCAACACATCATCAACTTCTTTTTCTGAAAACGGAATTTGAAGTGTTTTGGGTGTTTTCAAAGCCTTGTGTTTCAGCATCGGGCTGACTTCTATTTGTTTGGACTTTAATAGAAATTTATAATAGGCTTTCAAAGACTGCATCTTTCTATTTACAGAAACATTCGATATATTGTCATCTACAAGCGAAACAATCCAATTTCTGATTTGGTTGTAATTCGCTTTGTCAATATTTTCTTGATCGAATTGATTTTTATTGAACAACTCGAAGAAATTGATGTCATTCAAATAGGCATTCACGGTATGTGGAGAAAATTTTTTCTCCAATTGCAAGTAATCTCTAAATGCGTCTTTATTATTAATCATAAAAAAACCGTTAGTATCAAAGGTATTAAACTTTAATGACTAACGGTACTTTATTGCAACAAAAAATAATTAACTATTATTCTCTATGTTGTCTCTCATATTCTGGATATAAGCCGCTTTTTGAATTTTGGCTCTGTGGGTAACTGATGGTTTTATAAAAGCAGTACGTGCTCTTAGTTGACGAACAGTTCCTGTTTTGTCAAATTTTCTTTTATAGCGCTTCAATGCTCTATCGATATTTTCTCCGTCTTTAATTGGTATAATTAACATAATATAGACACCTCCTCTCGTTAAGGCTGCAAAAGTAATTATATATTTTTGATAACCAACACTTATTTTAGAAAAAAGAGAAAAGAACATAGAAAATAGATTTTCATATCCTTATATAATAGCAATTAAACATAATTTATTTTTTTACAAAAAAAGCCAAGTTACAATCGCTTGCTTCTTGGGTCTATTCTATTTTCTATATTCTCTTATCCTTTCAAAATATTCCTCGAAATCACTAATTTCTGAATATCACTAATCCCTTCGTCAATGACAAATCGTTTTGCTTTAAATTCATCCATTTTGTTTTGACTTTTAATGCTTTGTAGATTTTTAAAAAAATTGCTTAAAATTTTAATAATCAAAAATTAAGTATTTACTTTGTAGTCACATTAAATAAGTAAAGAATGGAAGCTGCAATTATAAAAATTGGAAACTCAAAAGGATTGCGTTTGAGCAAAACTATTTTGGAAAAGTACAATATTAAAGACAAAATAGAAGTTATTCTTGAAATGGGGCAAATTATTTTGAAACCCATTGAATCTCCTAGGAAGAATTGGGAAGAAGCTTTCAAGAAAATGAATGCCGAAGGTGATGACGAATTGCTGATTGATGACGTTTTTGCTGATGAAAATTTCGAAGAATGGAATTAGTGCAATACTCGATTATTTTAGTGGATCTTGACCCAACTTTGGGAAGCGAAATCAAAAAAACCAGACCTTGTGTAATTGTTTCGCCCAATGAAATGAACAAACACCTCAAAACAATTGTTGTCTGCCCAATGACAACAAATTTAAAAGAATATCCAACTAGAGTTCCTATTAGTCAAGATAAAAAAAGAGGAATGATTATTATTGACCAAATAAGAACAGTCGATAAATCTAGAATTTTGAAGGTTTTTGGAAAATTAAATAAAATCGAAATTACTCAGTGTAAAGCAATTATAAAAGAAACATTTGTTGACTGAATCATTTCAATAAATTTCTGGAAATCACTAATTTCTGAATCTCGGTAGTTCCTTCTCCAATAGTACACAATTTAGAATCTCGATAGAATTTTTCTACGGGATAATCTTTAGTATAACCATAACCACCGTGAATTTGAATAGCTTCGGTAGAAACTTTTACGCAAACTTCTGAAGAATACATTTTGCTCATTGCTCCGAGTGTTGTCATATTGCGATTTTTATTTTTCAAGAAAGCTGCTTTGTGCAACAACAATTCCGAGGCTTCAATTTCGGTTGCCATATCGGCCAATTTAAAAGCTATGGCTTGAAATTCGCTTATTGCTTTCCCAAACTGATGTCTTTCTTTCGAATATTTCAAGGAAGCTTCATAAGCCCCTTTTGCAATTCCGAGTGACAATGCTCCGATAGAAATTCTTCCACCATCCAAAATTTTCATCGATTGTACAAAACCTTCACCCACTTCGCCTAATCTATTGGCGTCTGGAACTCGGCAATTATCAAAAAATAATTCGGCAGTTTCGCTGGCGCGCATTCCTAATTTATTGGCTTTTTTTCCTGAAGTAAATCCTAGCATTCCTTTTTCTAATACAAAAGCGGTCATTCCTTTTGAATCCCCTTTTTCTCCAGTGCGGACGATAACCACAGCGATTTCGCCTGAAATTCCGTGCGTAATAAAATTTTTGGAACCGTTTACAATCCAGTGGTCTCCATCTTTTACTGCGGTTGTATTCATTCCGCCGGCATCAGATCCTGTGCTGTGTTCGGTCAATCCCCAAGCACCAATGTGTTCGCCAGAGGCCAATTTTGGAATCCATTTTTTCTTTTGCTCTTCATTTCCAAAAGTCAAAATATGATTGGTACACAATGAATTATGTGCCGCAACCGACAATCCTATGGATGGATCTACTTTTGAAATTTCCTCGATAACTGCAATATATTCGTGATAACCAAGACCAGAACCGCCGAGTTCCTCAGGAACTAAAACGCCCATAAAACCCATTTTACCCATTTTCTTGAATAACGGAACTGGAAATTTTTGAGCTTCGTCCCACTCCATAATGTGTGGTCGTATGTATTTTTCGGCAAAATCTCTTGCAGATTGGGCAATCATTGTTTGTGTTTCGCTGTAATCAAAGTTCATTGTGAAAGGGTAAGAATTTTAAAAGTTCAAATATAAGGCTATAATTTTTGCCTTTTCAATAGACAAACCTTTAATTTTTGTTAAATCATCAATATTTTTAATATCGCCATTCATACTTCGGAAAGTAACAATATTTTTTGAAATAGGATATTTAAAATACGGAAACGTTGAAAGCTCTTTAATGGAAGCATTGTTAATATCAATTTTTTTGACATTTGGAGTAGCGGAAACTTTAAAATTTACATTCAAATTCTCAATGACTTCAGGCGACAATCCCCAAATTTCATTCATTTGTTCCATTGAAACAAAACCTCCAAGACTTTCTTTATACTTTAAAATCCGTAGCGAAATGGCCTCGCCTATTCCATTTATTTTTATCAAATCTTCCTGAGTTGCTTGATTGATATCGATGATGACAATTTTCTCCTTTTTGGCGAAAGACGTATTGGGATATTTTTCAAAATCTTTGAATTCCTTTTTGTTATTAACCCAATCTGGAAATTTGAAATAAGGAGAGATAACATTCAACAAAGAATCCGAAACTTTGGTTACTGCTTGAAATTCTTTGGCCGAATTCACATATTTATTTTGTTGTCGAAAAGCAAGTAGTCGGTCAATTTCTAAAACCGACATTCCGAGTTTGTAACCTTTATAATCGGTAATAAAATTGGGGTTGAACGGGTAAATCTTCGGGGAATAATCTAACTTCACTTGTTTCAAAGAATCGATTTGGGATTGTAAGGAAAGCCATTTTTCTTTCTCGGGCGAAGTTGGAGAAAATGAACTAAAATCAACAAAAAAGTACGTCAATTGTAATACAATAATGATTGTAAATAACAACAAAATACCTGTACGTTGTTCTCTTGTAAACTTAAAATAAGATTTTAGGGTTTCGAAATTCATTTAAACAGATTTAAAAAGTATAAAAATAGGAAATATATTAAAATCCATCGTAAATTGAAAAATATATTATCAAAAACAAAAAAACTATTGGAATAAACAGATGAAATATTTGCCTTTTGAATTCGCATTTATAAATAGTACTTTTGCAAACTATTGATACAAATATGGGCTTTTTAGAAGAAATACAACGAAGAAGAACTTTTGGGATTATTTCGCATCCCGATGCTGGAAAAACCACCTTGACAGAGAAGCTACTCCTTTTTGGAGGTGCAATTCAGGAAGCAGGTGCTGTAAAAAGTAACAAAATCAAAAAAGGTGCTACCAGTGACTTTATGGAAATTGAACGCCAAAGGGGAATTTCGGTTTCGACCTCGGTTTTGGCATTCAATTATCAAGACAAAAAAATAAACATACTCGATACGCCTGGACACAAGGATTTTGCCGAAGACACTTTTAGAACTTTAACTGCTGTCGATAGTGTGATTGTTGTTATTGACGTTGCCAAAGGAGTCGAGGAACAAACCGAGAAATTGGTCGCCGTGTGCCGATTGCGAAACATTCCCATTATTGTTTTTATCAACAAACTGGATCGTGAAGGAAAAGATGCGTTCGACTTGATGGACGAAGTGGAACAAAAACTAGGTTTGACCGTTACACCCTTGAGTTTTCCGATAGGAATGGGCTATGATTTTCAGGGAATTTACAATCTTTGGGAAGAAAATATCAATTTATTTAGTGGTGATAGTCGAAAAAACATTGAAGAAACTATCGCTTTTCAGGATGTTAAAAGTCCAGAACTGGAAAATATTATTGGCGAAAAACCAGCTTACAAACTTCGGGAAGAATTAGAATTGATAGATGAAGTCTATCCAAAATTTGATCGTCAGAATTATTTAGATGGTAAATTGCAACCCGTGTTTTTTGGTTCAGCTTTGAATAATTTTGGGGTTCGCGAACTTTTGGATTGTTTTGTACAAATTGCGCCATCGCCAAGAGCCAAAGATTCCGAAACCCGATTGGTCGATCCAAAAGAAGAAAAAATGAGTGGATTTGTTTTTAAAATCCACGCCAATATGGATCCAAAACACCGTGATCGTTTGGCTTTCATCAAAATAGTTTCAGGCACATTCGAAAGAAACAAACCCTATTATCACGTTCGCCAAAAGAAGAATTTGAAATTCTCCAGTCCGAATGCCTTTTTTGCAGAAAAGAAGGAAATCGTTGACATTTCTTATCCGGGCGATATCGTCGGTTTACACGACACTGGAAATTTTAAAATTGGCGACACCCTAACCGAAGGCGAGATGATGAGTTTCAAAGGCATTCCAAGTTTTTCGCCAGAACATTTTAGATACATCAACAATGCCGACCCAATGAAAGCCAAACAACTTGACAAAGGCGTTGATCAATTAATGGATGAGGGTGTGGCTCAGTTGTTTACACTTGAAATGAATAACAGAAAAATTATTGGAACAGTTGGTGCGCTTCAATACGAGGTGATTCAATACCGATTGGAACATGAATATGGAGCCAAATGTACTTATGAAAACTTCCCTGTTCACAAAGCCTGTTGGGTAAAACCAAACGATCCGAAAAGCGAAGAATTTAAAGAATTCAAAAGAATTAAACAAAAATTCTTAGCACATGACAAATACAATCAACTGGTTTTTCTAGCCGATTCTGATTTTACAATTCAAATGACACAAAGTAAATTTCCAAATGTGAAATTGTTTTTTACTTCGGAGTTTGATTAAATAAGAGTTTTATAGTTAGAATCTTTGGATGAAAAAATAGAAAGGACAAAATAAATATTATGCAAAAAATTACCATACTCATTCATTGCCAAGACCAAAAAGGAATTATCGCAGCTGTGACTGATTTTATTGTGAGAGTAGAAGGAAACATTACTTACATAGACCAACATGTCGATTTTGAACAGAATGTTTTTTTTATGCGTTTAGAATGTGAATTGACCAATCCAAACAGCAATCTAACGGCTATAAAACATGTGTTCGAGCAATCTATAGCATCCGATTTTAAAATGGCTTGGGAGATTCATCCTAAAGAAAAAAAGCTAAAAATGGCTTTATTTGTCTCGAAATATGATCATTGTTTATTTGATGTTTTGGGTCGTTACAGTGCGGGAGAATTTAATGTAGAAATTCCTTTAATTGTGAGCAATCACGAAGATTTAAAGTCGGTTGCCAACCGTTTTGACATTCCGTTTTACTACATTCCATTTACAAAAGAAATAAAGGAAGAAGGTGAAAAACAACAAATGGAATTGCTAAAAAATCATGAAATTGATTTTATAGTTTTGGCTCGTTATATGCAAATTATTACTTCCAATTTAATTTCAGTTTACGAAAACAAAATAATCAACATTCATCACTCTTTTTTACCTGCTTTTCCAGGTGCAAAACCCTATCATTCTGCGTTTAATCGAGGGGTAAAAATCATTGGTGCAACAAGCCACTATGTTACAGAACAATTGGATGAAGGTCCAATTATTGAGCAAGATATTACTCGTGTTTCGCACATCAATTCAATAGATGATTTTATTATGAAAGGCCGAGATTTAGAACGCATCGTTTTAGCAAGAGCCATAAAACTCCACGCCGAGCGAAAAACAATGGTTTATGACAATAAAACAGTCGTCTTTTCCTAAATTAACGTATTAACAACAAAGTAATAACATATCATTAACAGCATAAAATGAAAAAGTGTGTGATCTTTGCAGAGTAATAAACTGGTTATTTATTATTTTGGTTTTGGTTAGTTAAAAGAATGTCTCGCAAATTGTGGGACATTTTTTATTTTATTGAACCAATAAATGATAAGACTTCGTTATTAAAAACCATCGGTTGCTCCACATTGACCACGTGACCACAACTTTCAATGACAAATAATTTGGATGATTTATAATGTTTTTCGACCACAAGACGAACAGATGGCAAAAACATATAATCCTCTTCTCCCATCACATAAAGTGTGGGAATATTCAATTCTACTTGGCGAAACCATTTGAGTACTGGATTGATTTCGGCGGTAAGTTTGAACCATTTTATGAATTCTTTCTGGTACAACTTTTTGGCTTCATTGATGAAAAGTAATCGCGATTGCTTGTGACTTTTTTTGGGCATAATCACAAAGGCAAAAAACTTATACAACACCAAATATGGTAAAACATATTTGAAGGTATTACCCAATTTCATCAAAATTTGTGAACGGAAATTCATTTTCAAAATCGCACCACCCAAAATCATACTTTGCACGCGTTCGGGATGCATTTCGGCCAATTGCCGAATCAAAATTGTTCCTAATGAAATACCAACGAAATGTGATTTTTCAATTTTTAAATAATCAATCACTTCCAGAACATCATTGGCAATGGACTCAAAAGTATATTTTTGTTTGAACGCTTTTTTGATTTGAGAATTGGAATTGCCGTGACCCCGTAAATCCAACAACAAAACATTATACTGGCTTTTGAAATCCCGAATTTGTTTGAACCATATAGACGAACTACCTCCAGCACCGTGAACAAAAGTCACCCACTGATCGCTGTTTTCGTTTTTGTATGTGGTGTAGTTTATCATTGTTTTCTAGTGGAACGCGGATTAAACGAATTCGCAAAAGCGAAAACGCAGATTAAAACGGATTTCTTCAATAAATTTAATTCGTTGCAATTTAGAAAATTTTGAGCCACAAATTTTACCAATTATCACGAATTGATTTGTGAAAATTTGTGAATTGAAAATCAGCGAATACCAATTAAAAAATATTCAATGAGCTAAATTTGTGGTTAATTTTATTTCAAAATTTCTTCCATTTCTTCTTGCATTTTCAAAGCTTCTTCCCTAGCCTTTTCGGCAAAATCAATCTCATTCGAAGCATAAATAATCGCTCGTGAAGAATTAATAAGCAAGCCAACATTGTCATTCAATCCGTATTTGCAAACTTCCGAAAGGCTTCCGCCTTGTGCGCCAACTCCGGGAACGAGCAAGAAACTATCGGGAACAATTTTCCGAATCTCCCTAAAATATTCCGCTTTGGTGGCACCAACTACATACATCAGGTTTTTAGCATTTTTCCAAGTTTTTGAGGTTTCCAAAACCTGTTTGTATAACTCATTTCCACGCACATTCAAGGTTTGAAAATTAAAAGCGCCTTCATTGGAAGTCAAAGCCAACAGAATCGTATGCTTATTTTCGAAAGCCAAAAACGGCTCCACCGAATCTTTTCCCATATAAGGTGCAACAGTCACACTATCAAAATTCAAATCTTCGAAAAAAGCTTTGGCATACATCGACGAAGTGTTGCCAATATCCCCTCGTTTAGCATCGGCAATCGTGAAGATTTCAGGATGATTTTCGTTGATGTAATTAATGGTTTTTTGCAACGAAATCCAGCCTTTTATACCGTAAGCCTCATAAAAAGCGGTGTTGGGTTTATAGGCAACTGCCAAATCGTGTGTAGCATCTATAATCGCTTTATTAAACTCGAAAATCGGGTCTTCGAGTGCCAATAAATGTGATGGAATTTTATTCAAATCAACATCCAATCCTACGCAAAGGAATGATTTTTTGATTTTGATTTGGTCAATTAGTTGTTTGGTAGTCAAGACATTTTGTTGTTTGTGGTTTATTGTTTGCTTCGCAAGTTCGCTGACGCTCTTGTGTGGTTTATTGTTGGGCAAAGTTAGTTTAAAGTTTTTTAACCACAAAGGCACGAAGTCCCTCAATAAGCTCAGGATGACACACAACGTTTACAAAGAAAAAATGCCAACCTTATTCAGATTGACATTTCTCTATTCTTTATTCTATTTTCTTTTCTCTTTTAGAAAACCTCACTAGCTTCTTTCAACTTTTCCATATTGTTCACCAATTGCAATTCGTCAACAATTTTCTGAATGTCGCCATTCATAATATTCCCTAAATCGTACAAAGTCAATCCTACTCTGTGATCTGTAACCCGACCTTGCGCATAATTGTAGGTTCTAATTTTTGCCGAACGGTCACCCGAACTCACTTGCGAAGTACGTTTTGTGGCATCTTCCGCTTGTTTTTTGGCCAATTCCATTTCATACAAACGAGAACGCAAAACCGTCAATGCCTTGTCTTTATTCTTATGTTGCGATTTCTGATCCTGACATTGTGCCACCAATCCAGTTGGAATGTGCGTCAAACGAACCGCCGATTTCGTAGTATTTACCGATTGTCCACCAGGTCCTGACGAACAAAAGAAATCCACACGAACATCGTTCATATCGATTTGGACATCAAATTCTTCGGCTTCTGGAAGCACCATTACCGTAGCTGCCGAGGTGTGAACACGACCTTGAGTTTCCGTTTGTGGCACCCGTTGCACACGATGAACACCTGCTTCAAACTTCAAAGTGCCGTAAACATCTTCGCCGGTAACTTCAAAAATCACCTCTTTGAAACCGCCTGAAGTTCCTTCGTTCATATCCACAACCGAAGTTCTCCAACCCATTCCTTCGCAATATTTGGTGTACATACGGAACAAATCTCCTGCAAAAATACTGGCTTCATCCCCACCCGTTCCTGCACGAATTTCGACCATCACATTTTTGGCATCTTCAGGATCTTTCGGAATCAACATAAACTTGATTTCTTCCTCTAATTCTGGCAAACGTTCTTTGGCTTCTTCGAGTTGCATCTTGGCCATTTCGGTCATATCGGCATCGCTTCCGTCGGCAATAATTTCGTTGGCTTCCTCAATATTGGCTAAAACTAAAATGTATTCTTCTCTTTTCTCCACCAAAGCTTTGATACTTTTGTATTCCTGATTCAGTAGCACATAACGCTTTTGATCGGCAATCACATCGGGCTGAATCACCAAATCCGAAATCTCGTCGAAACGCTGCTTTACATATTGAAGTTTATCTAACATATTCTTGTTCCTTTATTTGGAGTGCAAATTTACAATTTTTTTGTTTAAAGTTTAAAGTTTAAAGTTCCAAGTTTTTCAGGAGCTTAATCCTGCTGTCCGCTGTATTCCCGATGAACAAAAACTACGGCAAAAAAGCCTTGTTTTTCTAAATCGGGAGATGCCGCTTCCATCAGGGCTAGGGAATTGTGCTAATGACAAGTTTGCAATTTCCTATAAAATCCGTAACTCAAAAGAAATAAAATTTAAAAAAAACAAAATCCTTAAAATAATTTGTCACAAAAAATGGAAGTATTTGTGACAAAAAAGAGAATTTCAAAACCAAGAGTAAATTTCAAAAAACACTTTAATTTTTGTCGCAAATTTATCCTAAATGTGCGACAATAAAGTAATCATAAAACCATAATGTAAAGGAGTTTAAAGAAATGTAAACTGTTTTTAAACAAAACACTTTAACGTCACAAATATTTACTATATTTGTGACATAAAATCACGCTAAAATGAAGGAAATTGCGAAAGAAACTATCCTTTTAGAAATCAAAAAATACCGAAGAGGCATACTTTTTTTTACAGAGAATTTCATCTCTAAAAGCAATGCAAAAACGGTAAACAAAACCCTAGAACGATTAGCCGCTAGTGGAGAAATTGCACGAGTGGCACTCGGAATTTATACGCGACCCAAAAAGAGTCGCCTTTTTGGTTTTGTATTACCTGGTGCAGAAGAAGTCGTTCGGGCTATTGCCAAAAGAGATAAAGCACGTATTGTACCCACAGGCTATTTGGCATTAAACAAATTAGGACTTTCCACACAAGTTCCTATGAAGTTAGTCTATCTTACCGATGGTGCTCCAAGAACCGTTATTATCGGAAAACAAACAGTTACTTTAAAAAAAACAACACCCAAAAATCTGATTGCAAAAGGGGAAATAAGTGGTTTGGTAATTCAAGCCTTAAAAACCATAGGAAAAAACAAAGTGGATGAAAAAACCGAAACAATCATTTTGGAGCAACTAAAAAAGGAAAAAACAGCAAACATTATACACGATAGCAAACTAGCACCAGTCTGGATTGCAACTATTCTAAAAAAAGCAATTGTAAAAGAATGAAAACATTTTTAGAACTCGATAAAGAAGAAAAATTACTGATTTTTGAACAAATCAGAACCCAAACAGGGCTTCCCATTCAAGCTATTGAAAAAGATTGGTGGGTTACGCAAACTTTAGGATTAATTTTTACACTAGATTGTGCACCGCACATTGTTTTTAAAGCAGGTACTTCATTAAGCAAAGCGTGGAATGTTATTGAACGTTTCTCCGAAGATATCGATTTGGCACTAGATAGAAGATATTTGGGCTTTGATACGGAAATGAGCAAATCTCAAGTCAGTAAATTGCGTAAAGCTTCCTTCCAATTCATCTCCACTGTTTTCTTCTCCCAACTAAAACAGAAATTTGAAAAAGCAGGTTTCACCGATTTAAAAATACATTTAGCACCAACGAAAGATACCGACCAAGACCCATTAATTATCGATATCTATTATCCCGAACTAAGTCCAACATCGACACCTACCTAAAACCACGTATTTTAGTCGAAATAGGCAGCCGCTCTTTGATGGAACCCAGTTCGCCAAGAACCTTTTCTTCTTTGGTAGGAGAACACTATCCTGACCACTCATTTGCGGACCAACCCATTATGGTAGCAACCGTAAATCCGGAACGTACCTTTCTAGAAAAAGTATTTCTTTTGCACGAAGAATTTCAAAAACCTACCGATAAAATTCGAACTGATAGATTGAGCCGACATCTGTACGATTTAGAAAAATTAATAGATACCCCCTATTTTCAAACAGTCCTTTTAGATGATAATTTATATCAAGGAATTGTCAATCATAGAAGTATTGTTACTCCCATTAGAGGTATTGATTATGCCAATCATACACCCTCAAAAATCAGTATTATCCCACCAACAAGCATCTTAAAGGAATGGCAAAAAGATTACGAAATCGCCATTAACAAGAAGTTTGTGTAAGCAAACACCAATAAGTAAAAGGCGATACCATATATGACCGCTAAAAAATCAAAATTTACATATATTAAATAATGCAACAAAATATGATTTACGGCAACTCGCCTTCTTTTGAAAAATTGATGGAAAGAATAGCGTGGATACAACAGCAAATCAATGCCAAAAAATAACCTCGTTTTCACTTTCTTTGACTGATTCCGATTTTGGGCGGGATTGTATCTAGAAGCCTGCAATAACGAGCGTTTCCTCTTAAACAAAAAAATTACAAAAAAAACAGCGTTTTACGGTTTCCCGTAAGGTTGCTGAATTAAAAGGTGTTAGTTTTGGAAAATGATATGAAATTGAATCCATTTTTTTCAATAACTTCAGTTAATACGAAAACCGTATTTTCTATATTATAGATAGCGTTTTATGGAGTTATTTCAAATTAACTGACTAATTTAGCAACAAAAATCACGTTTGCTTATAAATTGTTATAGCTAAGCAAAAAAAGACAGTGGTAATCGTGAATTGTAAAACTTAAAAATGAAATCGACCGAAATAAAAAATAACGTTCAAAACCTGATGGACAACTTCTCGAAAGAGGAATTTATCTTTGACTTGTTGGTGGCTTATGGCATTTCTAAAACATCGGTAACACGACTCAAAAAAGGAGATTACAATTTATCGAAAGAGACTAACGAAATACTCTACAAAAAGAAAATATTCTTTAAAACCGAAGTTGCAGATAAATTATTGAGTAGCCTTGAAGAAGTTTCTAAAGAGGAACGCATCCTAAAACAACAGCCAAGATTTGCCGTCCTGACCGACTTTGAGCAACTGGTTGCCAAAGATTTGAAAAAAGGCAAAAACCTGGATATAAAATTAAAAGAATTGCCCAATTATTTTGATTTCTTTCTGCCTCTTGCTGGTAGCGAAGTCTATAATGCTAGCAACAACAACGAAGCCGATAGGGATGCTTCCTATAAAATGGCATCGTTGTATGATTTGTTGATTGAGGAAAACCCCACGATTTACCATTCAAAGGAAAGTATTCATAACCTCAATATTTTCTTATCCCGTTTGTTGTTTTGTTTTTTTGCCGAAGACACCGAGATTTTTGAGAAAGAAAGCATTTTTACCGATACACTCGCACAACACACCGCCGAAGACGGCAAAGACACCCACACTTTTTTAGACGATTTATTCGATCGATTGAATACCGAAAACGCAAGCCATTTGCCCGAATACCTCCGTAAGTTTGAATATGTAAATGGCGGTTTGTTTGGTCAAAAAATAAGCGCACCTGTATTTACTGCAAAAGCCCGAAAAACCCTGATAGAATTGGGCGAGTTGGATTGGAAAAATATCAATCCCGATATTTTTGGGTCGATGATACAAGCGGTGGTTATTCCAGAATACCGCTCCGATTTGGGAATGCACTACACCAGTGTCGAAAATATCCTAAAACTCATAAAACCTTTGTTTTTGGACGAATTGTATGAAGGGTATGAAAATGCAACCACCATCAACCAATTGAGAACCTTAATAAAAAGAATTTCGAAAATAAAATTCTTAGACCCGGCTTGTGGCAGTGGCAATTTCTTGATTATTACCTACAAAGAAATACGCTTTTTAGAAATACTCATTTTAGAAAAAATTACCGATTTAGAGGGCAATGCTCCCACCATAAAATGGACCGAAATACAACTCACCCAATTTTATGGCATAGAAATAGACGATTTTGCCCACGAAATGGCAATACTCTCGCTTTGGCTGGCAGAACACCAAATGAACAAAGTTTTTGAAGAACGCTTATTAGATTTTGGTAAATCGAAACCTATTTTACCCTTAAAAAGTTCAGGACAAATACAACAAGGCAATGCCACGAGAGTAGATTGGAACACTGTTTGTTCGATTACTGCAACCGGTGAGGTTTATGTGATTGGAAATCCGCCTTATTTGGGAAGTCGAAATCAGGACAAAGAACAAAAAGACGATTTAAAGTTAGTTTTTAAAACCGACTATAAGAGCTTGGACTATATTGCTGCTTGGTTTTATAAAGGTGCAAACTACATTAAAGGCAATAATGCAAAATGTGCTTTTGTTTCTACCAATTCAGTTTGTCAAGGCGACCAAGTGGCTTTAACCTGGAGTAGAATACTTTCTGATAAAATAGAGATTGATTTTGCTTATCAATCTTTTAAATGGATTAACAATGCCAAAGGTAATGCGGGAGTTACGGTTATTATTTTGGGTTTAAGAAATACTTCTACTCAATCCAAATATCTTTTTAAAGATAAATTTAAACAGGAAGTAAAAAATATAAATCCTTATTTAGTAGATGCTTCAAACATAGTTGTAAAAGGTAAAAGTAATCCGCTTTCAAAACTGCCAGAAATGAGATTTGGCAATATGCCAAATGATGGGGGTAATTTATTATTTGATGAAAAAGAAAAAACTGTTTTCCTAGAAAAAAATCCTTTAGCTGAAAAATGGCTAAAAAATTATATGGGTGGTTCTGATTTTATTAGAGGTAATAAACGCTTTACACTTTGGATTGAAGATGAAGAACTAAAAGAAGCAACTAAGATTGATGAAATTAAAACCCGACTTGATAAAGTTGAAATACATAGAATTAACAGTACGGAAATAAGTACACGAGAGAAAGCAAAAATACCCAATCACTTTTATTTTACATCACATGAAAATACAGACTCCATAATAATTCCTGCAACTTCATCAGAAAATAGAGATTATATTCCAATGGCGTTTTTAAATGAAGATACTATAATTTCAAATTCTGCAATGGCAATATACCAAGCCGAACCTTGGCTTTTCGCAGTAGTAACCTCTCGTATGCACATGGTTTGGGTAAGAAATGTGGGTGGTAAACTAGAAGAACGATTAAGATATTCAGCAAAACTCTGCTACAACACCTTCCCCTTCCCCGACCTTACTACCAAGCAAAAAGAAAACTTAAACCTGTATGTTTTTTCTATTTTAGATGAGCGTGCCAAACACCCGAGCAAAACAATGGCACAGTTGTATGACCCCGCCAAAATGCCCAAAGGTTTGCTGCAAGCCCATCAAGAACTCGATACTGCCATAGAGCAATGCTACCGCTTGCAACCTTTCAAAAACGACACCGAGCGTTTGGAGTATTTGTTTAAAATGTATGAGGAGATGGTGGATCGGGATACGCTTTTTGCGAAACAAAAAACAGTAAGGAAAAAGAAGTAGTTATGGAAGATGGTGTTATTTTTAGTGATGAATCGGGTCACGATAATGATAATAGATATGGTGCGATTTGCACAGTTTCTGGTCATAGAAAAAACTTAATTGAGTTGCACAAAACTTTAGAAAAAATTATTGTTAGTTTCAATAAGAATGAAATCAAATTTAAAGAAGTTAAAGGTGCTGTTAAATTAGATATAGCAAAGAAATTTATGGTTGAAGGTTTGAATCAAATTCATTTAAAATATAAACTGAAAAACAAAATAACACCGCCTTTGTTATTGCAATTAATTTTAATTATTTACAATAAAGAAATCTGTTTTGCAAATTTTTACTTTATTTTTGCAATAACAAAACATTAATTGCAATTTTAAATGGAAAATTTTAAGTCTGGGCAATACATCAATCAAGGATATTACAAAAGTTTTCAACCCGAATTTATTAATAAACAGTGGTCGCTTAACGATATCGAAATTCAAGCATTACTTTCTAAAGCAGATAGGCAATTGGGGAGGTTAGATATGTATAGTGAACATATTCCCGATATTGATTTGTTTATAAGTATGCACGTACTTAAAGAAGCCACACAAAGCAGCCGTATAGAGGGTACACAAACCAATATGGAGGAGGCTCTTTTAGAAAAAGAGGACATCAGCATTGAAAAAAGAGACGATTGGGAAGAGGTGCAAAACTATATTTTAGCAATGAACAAAGCCATTGCTATGTTAAAAGACATTCCATTTTCGAGTAGGTTAATAAAAGAAACGCACAATGTTTTGTTGCAAGGTGTGAGAGGTAAACATAAATTGCCAGGAGAATTTAGAACCAGTCAAAATTGGATTGGAGGAGCTTCTATTACTGATGCTACTTTTGTACCACCCATTCATCCTAACATAAATGAATTGATGAGTGATTTAGAAAAATTTGCACATAATGAAGAAATACTTTTGCCTGATTTGTTAAAAATCGCCATTATCCACTATCAATTTGAAACTATTCACCCTTTTTTAGACGGTAACGGCAGGGTGGGTCGATTGTTAATTACGTTATACTTAGTAGATAAAGAAATTTTGAAACAACCTATTTTATATTTATCGGATTTTTTTGAAAGAAATAAAACTTTATATTACGATAATTTAATGCGTGTTAGAACTCATAATGATTTAAAACAATGGTTGAAGTTTTTTTTGGTTGGAATAATAGAGACCACAAAAAATGGAGTAAAAACATTTGATGCTATTTTAAAATTAAAAGCGAGTGCAGAAAAAGCAATTCAAGAATTAGGTTCGAGATCAAACAATGTTCGTAAAGTTTTTAATTATTTGTTAAATCATCCAATTGTTGAGGTTAATAAAGTTATAGAAATCACAAATGTTTCGCAAAGAACAGCCTATAACATCATTGAAGACTTAGTAAAACTTGCTATTTTAGAAGAAGTTACAGGAAGCAAAAGAGGAAAAATATATGCTTTTAAAAAATACTTAAACTTATTTAATTAAATAAATTAATAAATATACTATATGCCAAACTTAGTAGAAGTTACCTACGACCAAACTGGAAAAAGCAAAAGCACCAATGAATTAGGAATGCGAGAAATGCAAGAGAAAGCATTCGAAGGCAGAACAGCAAACTATTTATTACTCAAAGCACCTCCAGCCTCAGGAAAATCAAGGGCTTTGATGTATATTGCGTTGGATAAATTAAAAAATCAAGGCATCAAAAAAGTCATTGTAGCTGTTCCCGAAAAATCTATTGGAGCTTCTTTTGGCACCACTGAATTGAAAAAATATGGTTTTTTTGCCGATTGGAACCCCAATCCAAAATACAATTTGTGTACACCCGGCGAAGAAAAAAGTAAGGTAACGGCTTTCTTAAACTTTTTGGAATCTGACGAACAAATTTTAATCTGCACACACTCTACTTTGCGTTTTGCTTTTGATGGTTTGGATGTGAAAAAGTTGGATGAAACCCTAGTGGCTATTGATGAATTTCACCACGTTTCAGCCGAAGGCGATAATATTTTAGGTCAAGTGTTGAAAAGCATTATGAAAAATTCTACAGCTCATATTGTGGCAATGACGGGTTCTTATTTTAGAGGGGATAGCGTACCTGTTTTATTGCCCGAAGATGAAGCAAAATTTACGAAAGTAACTTATTCTTACTACCAACAATTGAACGGTTATGAATATTTGAAATCATTGGGAATTGGGTATCATTTTTACCAAGGAAGGTATTTCAAGAAAAATCCTGAAACAGGAATTTCGGCTTTAGCTGAAATATTAAAAGAAGAACAAAAAACAATCATTCATATACCAAGTGTGAACGCCGCTGAATCTTCAAAAGAGAAGTATGAAGAAGTCAATCATATTATTGATGTTTTGGGAGAATTAGAGTTTCAAGATGAAAAAACGGGTGTTTTGCACATCAAAAGCCACAAAACTGGCAAAATGTTGAAAGTTGCCGATTTGGTTCAAGACAATCCAAAATCAAGAGATAAAATAAGTGCCTATTTGCGTGAAGTAAAAACGGCAGACGATATTGATATTATTATTGCTTTGGGAATGGCAAAAGAAGGCTTTGATTGGCCCTATTGCCAACACGCTTTGACCATTGGTTACAGAGGTTCGCTTACTGAAATTATTCAAATTATTGGTCGAGCCACGAGAGACAGCAACAATAAAACACACGCACAATTTACCAACCTCATCGCCCAACCAGATGCTCAAGATGATGATGTAAAACTTTCGGTAAACAATATGCTCAAAGCCATTACCGCTTCTTTATTGATGGAACAAGTATTGGCACCCAACTTCAATTTCAAAATCAAAAAAGAGGATGATGATCACGACGAAGAAGATGACGACAAAACCCTTAAAATTAGAGGGTTTAAGTTGCCCACTTCACAAAGAGCCAAGGACATTATTGAAACCGATTTGAATGATTTGAAAGCAAAGTTATTGCAAAATCCTCAAATGCTAAAAGCCATGCCGGGCAATGTGGAGCCAGAAGTTATCAATACAGTTTTAATTCCTAAAATCATACGAGAAATATATCCCGATTTGAGTGATGACGATGTGGAAGCGGTCAGACAGCACGTTGTTGTTGATTCGGTAATAAAAAATAGCACGATTGAAGAACAAGGTGGCAAAAAATTTATCAGAATGGCAGGCAGTTTTGTGAATATTGATGATATTCATATTGATTTAATAGATAGAATAAATCCGTTTCAAAAAGCCTTTGAAATTTTATCAAAATCGGTAACAACCCAAGTATTAAAATTGATTGACCAGCATATTCAATCGACAAAGTTTGAAATGAGCGAAGAGGAAGCTATATTGTTATGGCCAAAAATTAAAGAATGGGTTCAGAATAATAATGGCGAGCAACCCAATATTCAAGCCTTTGACCACAAAGAAAAAAGAATGGCAGAAGCCCTAGTATTTTTAAGAGAGTTGAAACGTAAAAAAATATTAGAAAATGGATAAAAAAAAACTAACACTAGACGACATTTTTGATGATGACGATTTTGGATTGTTAGATTTAAAAAACAAAATTTCGGCTATAAAATCAGATGAAGACCGACTTGCTGATTCGTTTGAAGAAATAAATGCTTTCTTCGATAAAAATAAAAGAGAACCCAATAAATCAAGTATGTCTGAATACGGTTTGATGGCAAAATTGAAAAATTTTAGAGAAAACGAAACACAAAAGAAAGTCCTGAAACCTTTTGACCGACACAATCTTTTGGGTTATGTTGAAATGGAAAAACCAACCATAGATGCTATTTTAAATGATGCTGAATTCGGTTTATTAGATTCCAATAATGATTTAGCTATTTTCAAATTCAAGCACACGCCACGACCAGAGGAAAGAGCTGAGGCTGATTTTGTGGCACAACGCAAACCACTAAAAGAAAAGGAATTTGAGAAATATGAGGTTATGTTTCAAAAGGTACACAAAGAAATTAAAGAAGGAAAAAGGAAGTTTAAGGAATTTAAAGATGTTGAAAAACATTTATTGGAAGGTCAATTTTATCTTTTAGACGGTTTACTTTTATTTTTAGAAAAAGTCAATTGGGAAAGAGATGGAGAAAATTTAAAAGACAGTACATTAAGAAGAAAAGATGGTCGTACTAGAATTATTTTTGAAAATGCTACATTAAGTAATATGTTATATCGTTCATTAGGAAAATCACTTTATAATAATGGTAAAATGATTACCAATACTTATGATAAAATCGAACAAGATTTATTCGTAAATACAGGACTTGTAAAAGAAGAAGATATTCAATCGGGTTGGATTTATGTTTTAAAGACAAAATCGACAAAAAAGGAATTGGCTAATATTAAAGATTTATACAAAATTGGATTTGCCACCCATTCTGTTGATGAAAGAATTAAGAACGCAAAAAATGAAGCAACATATTTATTTGCCGAAGTTCAAAAAGTAGCGACCTATAAGGTTTATAACCGAAATGCCGACAAATTAGAAAGTCTGTTACATCGGTTTTTTGCCAATGCTTGTTTAGACATTGATTTATTTAATGAAAAAGGACAAAGACTCAATCCAAGAGAATGGTTTGTTGTTCCCTTTGAAGTCATCGAAGAATCAATCGAATTAATTTTAAATGAAAGTATTTTGAATTACGAATATGACACTTTGACAAAAAAAATCAAATTAAAATAGAATAAATTAGCGTTTATTTTACTCCCCTAGATGAAGAAAAAAATAGAAATTCTCGCTCCCGCCAAAGATTTAATTCAGGGAATCGCCGCCATCAACAGTGGTGCCGATGCGGTTTATATAGGAGCACCACAATTTGGCGCCCGCTCTAATGCCACCAACTCGATTGAAGATGTGGCGGAATTGGTAAAATATGCCCATTTATTCAACGCCCAAGTTTTTGTTGTGGTCAACACCATTTTGTATGACAACGAACTCGAAACTTGTCGCCAAATGATTTGGAAATTGTACGAGATTGGTGTTGATGCCTTGATTGTACAAGATATGTCGATTATGGAAATGGACATTCCTCCTATCGTTTTGCACGCCAGTACACAAACCAACAACCGCGATCCTCATAAAATTAAATTCCTGAAAGATGCTGGAATGAAGCGCGTGGTTTTGGCTCGTGAATTGAACTTACACCAAATCAAAGAAATCAGCGAGACAAGCGATGTGGAACTCGAATTTTTCGTGACCGGAGCATTGTGCGTTTCTTTTAGCGGGAATTGTTATATGAGTGTTGCCAATGGCGAACGCTCTGCCAACCGTGGTTCTTGTGCTCAAAACTGCCGTTTGCCCTACAACCTCATCGACGGTCACGGCGAAACATTAATCAAAAACAGCCACTTGCTTTCCATCAAAGATTTTGATGTTTCCGACCAGATACCCCATCTGATTGAAGCCGGAATTTGTTCCTTCAAAATCGAAGGTCGGCTGAAAGATATTGTTTATGTAAAAAATAATGTGTCGTATTTACGCCAAAAACTGGATGCATTTCTACAAGGCGAAGGCAGAGAAAAGTACACCAAAGCTTCCTCGGGAAATTGCACTTATACTTTTGATTCCTCGCTTGATAGAAGTTTCAACCGAGGTTATACCGATTATTTCGTGAACGAAAGACACCAAGCGATTGGTTCTTGGGAAAGTCCAAAATCGAAAGGGCAATACATTGGCAAACTCATCAAAACAACTGGAAACGCCTACCAAATCGAAAACGGAGAATTCCTGAACAATGGCGACGGACTTTGTTTCATCAACGAAAACAACGAAGCCGACGGAATTTATGTCAACAAAGTCGAAAACGGTTTGGCCTATCCCAATGTGTTGAAAGAAATCAAACCCGGAACATTCATATACCGCAACAACGACGCGGCTTTCATTAAAATCGTGGAAAGAGAAGACTCTGCCGTTCGAAAAATAAGCACGACTTTATTGCTAACCGAAAACGGAAATGGTTTTGAATTGACAGCTATCGATGAAGACGGAAATGTAAGCAGCGTAAAATTGGTTCATCCAAAGGAAAGAACCAAAAACAACGAATCTATCGAAGAGAATTTCAAAGTCAATTTGGCAAAAACAGGTTTCACGCCTTACAAAGTAGATAAAATAACAATTCAATTTTCTGAAAACTGGTTTCTTCCTATTTCCAAAATCAACGAAATGCGAAGAACGGTTTTCGAACATTTGTCCGAAATTCGTTTGGCCAATTACAAGCGTCACGAACACCAATTGGTCAAAACATCACATCCTTACCCAGAAACCAAACTGGATTTTATGTACAATGTTTCCAATAAACTGGCTCGCAAATTCTATGAACGTCACGGCGTTACCGAAATCGAAAAAGCCTTCGAATTGCAATGGGATCCTGGAAAATCACGGGTAATGACCACCAAATATTGCATCAAATACGAATTGGAAAAATGCCCAAAATACCATCCCGATATGGATGGCAGACTCAAAGAACCCTTAATTTTGAAGCAAGGCGAACTGGAATACAAACTCAAATTCAATTGCAAACCCTGCGAAATGGAAATCTGGGAAAAAGATGCCGAATTTGAAATCGAGGAAGATCATTTTCATTAAAAAGATTTGACAACTTTTTGAAAGTTGTCAAATCTGCTCAATTATATGACCAAACGAATTTTATACCAATTGTAATTTTAAAATAGTCTAATCCATTTTAAAATTTTACAATGGTTAATGCCGATAGACAATATATTGAGTACTCCCGAAACTTCGGGATTATTGGACTCTTATATATTGCTAATCGGTATTATTACCTAAGTAATAGAATTAAGAGTTTATTTTTTACCATCTAAAAAAAAGTTTTATACTGAATGGTAATACTTAAAATAGTGGCATTTAAAAAACCAGTAAGAGTTCACGGCAAATTGCATTTCTATAAAAAAGTTGGCACAACTAATATTAAGAATTGATTTTTTGACTTTGTTTGACACAAATTTAGCTCATTGAATATTATGTAAATGGTATTCGCTGATTTTCAATTCACAGATTTACCATATTAATCTGTGCAAATTTACTTCTTCAGTTCGCTATCGTTCGTGTGTGCAATCTGTGTCTCAAAATTTGAAACATTGCAATTTGTCGTACACCCAACCAATAACATCAGTTATTAATACAAATGAGTTTTATTCATTCCAATTTAATTGTTCACAAACATTGTTGTCCGATAAAACTTATCGGAGTTTAATTTTTTCTATATTTTACAAGCATTCGAGAAGTTTTATCCTTGATCAGCTTGTTTTTAAGTGTCCTTTTGAGAATTCGATACGCAAAAAAATAA
>Ga0316612_1000186_pt1 | contig 23145 bp, 20 predicted proteins | sample MIS2016226_MG_FD_207676 | JGI IMG/M metagenome (GOLD analysis project Ga0316612, IMG submission 207676) | Microbial mat bacterial communities from Middle Island sinkhole, Lake Huron, Michigan, United States - MIS.2016.226 | ecosystem: Environmental > Aquatic > Freshwater > Lake > Sediment... | reverse complement strand
TTTCGCAATAGCATTGATACGACTGGGGTGGATATCCCTGCTCGCATGATTGATTATCTCTTAAAAGTAGGGCGCGGTTAAAAACCGTCTTGCAACGACCTGTCAGATTTTAAGAATCTGGCAGGTCTGAAACCATAATGCTAAGAAAGCTTTATTACGGCGATAATTTAGAAGTCTTGCAAAAGCAGATCCGCGATGAAACTGTAGATTTATGCTATATTGATCCACCGTTTAATTCTAAGCGCAGCTATAATCAAATTTACAGCAATTTTGGTAAAGAAGATGTTGCTCAAGCTCAAGCCTTCATTGATACCTGGACATGGGATAAGCGAGCAATTGAAGGTTTTGAGGCCATTACCAGGAATGCACGAGGGATTTTCCCTAAACAAAGTATTGATTTGCTTCTTGGCTTGGCGAAAGTGTTGGGAAAAAGCAGTCTTCTCGCTTATCTCGTGAGTATGACGCAGCGCATTGCCGAGATTCACCGTGTTCTTAAACCAACAGGCAGTTTTTACCTGCATTGTGACCCAACTGCCAGTCATTATCTGAAATTAGTTTTAGATGCAATTTTTTCTGGTCAAGGGCGAAAAGGCGCGTTTAGAAATGAGCTTATTTGGTGTTATCGCAAGTGGAATGTGAAACAAGCGCAATTTCCTAGCAATCACGATGTTATTTTCTTTTATACGAAATCAGATCAGTATGTTTTTCACACAACCTATCTGCCTAAATCACCTAAGTCTTCGGGAAAAGGCAAGAAAATCCAAAGCGTTTTGGGCGCAGATGGGCGCAGAAAATCTATCTATTTAGATGAGCAATCTGAGGGAACGCCAACGCCTGATTGGTGGGAAATCCCAATTATCAACCCAATGGCTAAGGAACGCTTAGGTTATCCCACGCAAAAGCCTGAAGCCTTGCTGGAGCGCATTCTCAAAACGAGTAGTAATGTAGGGGATTGTGTTTTAGATGCTTTTTGTGGTTGCGGGACAACGGTTGCAGTCGCTGAAAGGTTAGAGAGAAGTTGGATTGGGATTGATATTACTTTTCAAAGTATTAGTCTGATTATGAAGCGTTTAGAAGATGCCTTTGGAAAAGAAATTTTAACCAAAATAGCTTTAGATGGTGTGCCAAAAGATCTAGAATCGGCTAATGCTTTGGCAAGGAAAGAGGATGACCGCACGCGCAAAGAGTTTGAAAAATGGGCTATTTTGACCTATACTGAGAATCGCGGAATTATCAATGAGAAGAAAGGTGCAGATGGTGGTATTGATGGCGTAGCTTTTATTCAAGAAGATGCTGAAAATCAACGCGAAGTTCTCTTTTCAGTAAAATCGGGGCGAGGAATTAGTGTGAAAGATGTGCGTGAGTTGGGCTATCTTGTTGAACGCGAAAAAGCTGCTACAGGAATTTTGCTTACGCTCGAATCGCCCACAAAACCGATGGTGCAAGAGGCAAAAAAAGCAGGTTTTTATCAAAATGTGTTTATGCGGCAGCCTGTTGCCAAACTTAGAATCGTAACTGTGGCAGAGATTTTGCAGGGCGAACGCTTTAACCTTCCCCTAACGCTTGAAGTCTTAAAGCGGGCTGGCCCACAGAAAATTACAGATAATCTCTCTTTAGACATCTAATTGAAGTTCTTTATAAAGCTAAAACTAGTAAAAAAGGAGGAATCAGCGTTGAAAGTAAGTATTGTTGGTGCTTCGGGCTATGTTGGTGGCGAGTTATTGCGCTTATTGTTGGGGCATCCCAACGTAACTGTAGCTCAAGCTACGAGCGGACGCAATGCAGGTCGTTATCTTTATCAAGTTCACCCCAATTTGCGGGGGAGTACATTGCTACAATTCGCGCATCCTGATCAATTGGAAGCCTGTGATTTGCTCTTTTTAGCCCTTCCCCATGGCGAAGCAGCTAAAGCCATTGAGCATTATGCAAGTCTTGCGCCCCGCATTATTGATTGTAGTGCTGATTTTCGCCTAACCGACCCCGAAACGTATCAAAAATGGTATGGACATCCGCATCCTGCGCCGACGTGGTTAAGCAAGTTTATCTATGGTTTGCCCGAAGTCAATCGAGAGGCTTTGCGTCAAACGCAGTTTGCAAGTGGGGTTGGATGCAATGCCACAGCGACCAATATAGCTTTGTTGCCTTTGCTGCAAGCGAATTTGATAGATACGCGCCAACCTATTATCGTTGAAGTCAAAGTGGGTTCATCTGAAGGAGGGGCTGGAGCCAGCGAAAGCAGTCATCACCCAGAGCGGGCGGGTGTTGTGCGCTCTTTTGCTCCCGTGGGGCATCGGCATACGGCTGAGGTTGAACAAATAACAGGCTTAAAGAACATTCACCTCTCAATTACTTCAGTTGAGTTGGTTCGCGGTGCATTAGCTACTGCTCATATCTTTGCTAAACGCACGATTACAGAAAAAGATTTGTGGAAGGCTTATCGCGCTTTTGCCAAAGAGCAGCCTTTTGTTCGGATTATCAAGGAGCGCACAGGAATCTATCGTTTTCCTGAGCCAAAAATCATCGCTGGAACTAATTATGCTGATCTTGGTTTTGCTTTTGACGAAGAAAGTGGCCGAATCGTAAGTATTTGTGCCATTGATAATCTGGTGAAAGGTGCAGCAGGCAGTGCCGTTCAATGCTTAAATCTAATGGGTGGCTTTGAAGAAACTGCTGGCTTGACTTTCACGGGTTTGCATCCAATATAAAGGGCTAAATGATGATTGTAATTAAGGTTGGGGGCAGCGATGGCATTGATTATGATGCTTTATGCGCTGATCTCGCGCTGCTTTGGCAAAATGGGCAACGGTTTGTCTTAGTTCATGGTGGTTCTGCTGAAACCAATCGGCTATCTGAAGCTTTAGGGCATCCTCCTCGTTTCGTTACTTCGCCCAGCGGTTATACCAGTCGCTATACAGATCGCCGCACTTTAGAGATTTTTGAAATGGTCTATTGCGGGACAGCAAATAAAGGAATCGTTGAGCGGCTGCAAGTTTTGAAGGTTAATGCGCTTGGTCTGAGCGGAATTGACGGAAAACTAATTCAAGGCAAACGCAAGGCGGCCATTAGAATCATTGAAGATGGCAAGCAAAAGGTCTTGCGCGATGATTGGACAGGGACAATAGAGCAAATCAATTTGCCTCTTCTGCAAATGTTGTTGGCAAATGACTATTTACCTGTGGTTGCGCCTCTGGCTTGCAGCGAAAAAGGCGAAGCACTTAACATTGATGGGGATCGGGCTGCCGCCGCAATTGCTGCCGCTTTGCAAGCCGATACGCTTTTGTTGCTTTCTAATGTCCCTGGACTTTTACGAGCGTTTCCCGACGAGAATTCATTGATTACGCAGATTCCAAAGGCTGAAGTAGAAAACTTTTTGCCGCTTGCCGAAGGACGCATGAAGAAAAAGTTACTTGGGGCAGCCGAAGCTTTGGCTGAAGGCGTTGGAAAAGTTATTTTGGGCGATGCTCGCAGCGCGAATTGTGTTTCAAAGGCTTTGGAAGGTGCGGGAACGGTTGTTTCTTAGCGAAAGGGAAGAGTAAAAAGATGCTTACACGCCGAATCATTCCCTGCCTTGATGTCAAGGCTGGGCGCGTGGTCAAAGGGGTTTCGTTCCTCAACCACCGCGACGCAGGCGACCCTGTCGCGCTGGCCGCCGCTTACAACGCCGCAGGAGCCGATGAATTAGTTTTTTACGACATTACGGCCAGCAGCGATGAGCGCAATATTATGGCCGATGTCGTAGAAAACACGGCCAAACAAGTTTTTATTCCTTTAACTGTCGGGGGGGGTTTGCGAACTGTCGAGGATATGTATCGGATGTTGCGAGCGGGAGCCGATAAAGTCTCGCTTAACACCGCAGCTGTCTTGCAACCAAACATTATTGAAGAGGGTGCTAAACGGTTTGGCAGCCAATGTATTGTGCTTTCAGTTGATGTCAGACGGGTTTCAACCTCGAATCCACCGAAATGGGCAGTTTTTACTCACACAGGCCACAATCCGCGCTCTACAGGCCTCGACGCAATTGCATGGATTAAGCGGGGAGTCGAGTTAGGCGCGGGCGAAATTGTAATCAATAGTATGGATGCGGATGGGCAAGAGACGGGTTACGATTTGGAACTTTTACGGGCAGTTGGAAGTGCTGTAAATGTGCCCGTTATCGCTTCTGGCGGGGTAGGCTCACCGCAGGATATGTATTTGGGGCTGGCAGAGGGCCAAGCAGATGCTGTTTTAGCCGCTTCTATTTTTCATTTTGGCAAATATACCATTGCTGAAGTTAAGACTTATCTTGCTGAAAGAGGAATTCCTATTCGGCAAATTGCTCAAATAGCAGCCTAAAATTAGAATTTCGGTAGTCATGTAAGGGTAGGGGACTTTGGGGGTCTTTTTGGTAAACGGAATCCGATGGCTTTAGCCATTGGCCCCCAAAGGCTAAAGCCTTTGGACTCCTGGCCCATAATCTTCACCACTACTGACTTTAGCACTACCAAAAAGGGCTTCTCTCAACGCTTGTTCTTCATGTTCTGCTGCTTCCTCTTCATTAACGATGGTGGGCAAATGCAACAGAATCGTTGCGCGGAGTTTGCGTAACTGAAGCAATGAATCTAAAGCAGCTTCATGCACATTGGGATCACCGTCTTGCACCGTTTGGGTGAGCATATTTAAGACTTCGGGGGTAATTGCGGCTGTACCCATACGCCCCAAAGCCCGTGCAGCGGCTTCCCGTGTATAAGCCTCTTCATCCTTGAGCAAAGCTAAAAGATTGACAATCAACTCCTCCGTACCTGCAAATTCACCCAGTTGCGAGAGCAAATGCGCTGCTGCTGACCGCACAAAATTATCTTGGGAAGCTAATTGTTCGGCCAGGTAATCTAGCAATTTCGGTGAAGAGACTCGATCCCACAGCGTTCCCAAAGCCCGCGAAGCTGCATTGCGAGTCTCCAATTCACAATCATGAAGGGCCATTTGCACCAGAGTCTCAACCATCGTGGGGGAGGGTTTAGCCACAAAATCACCCAATTTGCGGGCTGCTTCCGAACGTACATTGGAAGCACTGCTCTTTAAGCCTTTATCCAAAATTGCAAGATCCGCAGGGGTATAGTTTCCCCGTTGTTTGCGGAGGCCGCGAATAAGATCATAAATTGATTTCCAGACGGGGTCTTTGAGAGTTTCCCGCATTCGGGTAAATTCATTTCCCTCAAAATGCCCTAATTCAGCAAGAAGCGAACTGCGGAACCATTCATCACGGGAACTATTCAACCTTCGGCGAGCCATTTGGAGGGTTTCAAGCTTGACCATCAAGTCTTCAAGCGTTAGCCGCAATTCGGGTATTGTCCGCAGGTCTTGGGCCAAAATTTGGGCGGCCTGATAGCGCAGCTTGGCACTGCGACGAATGAGATGGTCGGCTCCAGGGCCCGTTGTGATCTCGGCCAGGGCCAAGACCGCCGCAATCGGATGTTGCTCAAAAGCTTCCAAAAATGGCTCCAGGGTGCGAATCGCCAAATAGGTTAGCACACTATGGGTTCCACTGATCTGAACTTCATGCCAGGGATGCCGGCCTAAAAGCTGGAGCCGTTCATCTATCTGCGAGCGCCAAAGTACTTGATTAAACATATTATTCACAATTAGCTTCATTGACAAACTTGTCTAAATTTTGATTCAGGACGCGGAAGCCAACTTTGGGGGACGGCTTGCGGCTCTTCGCGTACTGAATTATAGCATAGCAATGCCAAATGTACTAGACTTTGAATCACTTTTTTTGTCCAGATGCGAGAAAATTAGAACCCAAAAAGGGAACTTAAACAAAAAAACTACTTTCAGTTTCCTTTAGCTCGCACCTGGGCAGAAAAACGAAAAATAAGCGTTGCTTGGCTTTTAACGCCCTTGAAATCAGTTTAGCTTTAGCTGATAGTTTCCAGGGCCTTTGCACAGGAACAAAGCGTTTATTTTGGCTCTTTCTTCGCTTTCGCAGGCCAATTTCTTTGGAAGATCGTTTTTTAGCTGAGTTCTGGGGCTTGAACTTAGGCTCTTTTGCGTTATTTTCTAAACTTATCTTAGGCTTCAAACGGTTGCGCCAAATAAACTTTTGTGCTATCATAGCAACGCTGCAAAGCTTTGTTTTTGTAATCCCTTTCTGCCTCAGCACTCGTTCTAGCATGTTATTTTGATTCAAAATGTAAGGATAGACGGTGAGTTACACCCTGGCTCTTGGGCCCTTTAACCCTGCCTGGCGTGGCCCCCAACGGTTACTACTGAAGATCGAAGGCGAAGCGGTAATCGATGTTACCTATCGGGCAGGTTATAATGAACGCGGCTGTACAGAAAGGCTGGCTCGGCTCCCCCTTGATCAAGCCCTCTTTTTGGTTTCGCGCATTTGCGGGCCCTGTTCCCACGCCCATACTTTAGCTTTTTGCCAGGCGCTAGAAACTTTGGCGGGGCTGGCGGTTCCGGAGCGAGCGGCCTATCTGCGGTGTGCGGTGGCTGAGGCTGAACGCCTCCTGTCGCATCTTGAAACCTTAACGAATTTGTTTGCGCTTTTAGAACTTCCCCGCTTTACGAAACCATTACAGCAACTAAAAGCCCAGGCCCGCCAAACGCTGTTGCTCCTCACAGGCCGCCCAACCATCCCCGACATCTGTTTGCCTGGGGGCCTGCGCCACGACTTGAGTGCTGAATGTCGGTCACGGCTTCTAGGTTTGCTGACCGAGATTAAGCAAAGTCTTTTCAAGCTTGGCGAGCGTGTGATTGATGACCGAATCCTATTCGCCCGAACCGTCGATGTGGGTATTCTTACCCCCTCTGCCGCAACGCAATTTCAATTGCGCGGGCCGCTGGCGAGAGCTTCGGGCCTCAGCGCTGACTTGCGGCTTGATCAACCGTATGCGGCCTACGGGCAGCTTGAAGGTAAGCGGATGGTGCAAGAAGGTGGGGACGTTAATACCCGTCTGACGGTTTTGCTGCTGGAAGCCTTAGAAAGCACCAAACTGGCGGCCCAAGCCTTGGAAAAGCTCCCTGCGGGCCCCTGGCAAGGGCTTATGCCTACCAAAGTTCCTGCGGGCCAAGCTACAGGAGCGGTAGAAAGCCCCCGTGGGCTGCTGCGCTATACGGTAGAAAGCGATGGCGAACACCTCACCGCCGTGACGCTTGATGCCCCCCATCAGCTTGAGCGCCTGGTTGCGCGCACCTTACTTGTCGGGGCTTTGTTGGACAACGTCATGCTGATTACCCAATCTACCGACCATTGTGTAGCTTGTGCTGAGGGTTAAAAACGCTGCTGCGTAGAATACTTTGCCTGTTACAAGATCCACCTCAAAATGCTTGACTTGAAACCAACATCCCTCACAACCCTAGTTGCAAATGCAGCCTGCTTGCTTGATGCCCTCCCCGACAGCTTGGCGGTCTTGGATGCCACAGGCAAAATTCTCTACCTCAATGCAACTTGGCAACAGGAGAGTCAAAATGTTTCTGAACCCTTCCCCTTTTGGGTTGGGCAAGAATATTTGAAAGGTTTTGAACTCTTATTTGCCCCCAATGGAGCCGATTTGCCCGCGCTGGCCGCGGGGTTACGGGCCGTTTTGAGCGGTTTGCAACCCCAGTTTCAGCTTAAATATGCCCATGCCGTGCAGCTCCACCGTTGGTTTGAAGTGCAAATCAAGCCCTATACTTATGGCCAAGAGCAGGGCGTTTTAGTGCAACAGCGCGATGTTACTGCTCAATGGCAAAAGCAAGAAGCTTCAGAAAAGGGAGCCAAACCTTCATGGGCTGTGCAAGGGGTTGCGGAACGGAAGGAATTGCAGCTGGCGATAGAGGAGCGCGAAGAAAGCTACCGCGCCTTACTGGATACTTTGGCCGAAGGGTTGGTGATGTTGGGGCAAGAAGGGCGAGTTTTGGCTTGCAATTCCCGCGCCGAAACGATTCTCGGCTTGCGCTCCGACCAAATATTGCGCTGGGTGATGCTGGATGCCACTTGGCAAGCGGTTCACTTGGATGGCCAACCTTTTTCAAGCACCGAACACCCTTTGCATAAAGCTTTGCGGACAGGCAAAGCTTCCTTTGAAGTTGGGATGGGGTTTCGGAAGCCGCTTGATGACACGCAAATTTGGATTTCAATGAATACGCGCCCGATCTTTCGGGCTACTGAAGCTAACCCTTATGCAGCAATCGTTACTTTTTTTGATATAACCCACCAAAAGATCGAAGAAGAGACCAATCAAAATCTCCATAGTCTTGGAATTGCCCTGGGTAAGGCTCTTGATATTACTGAAACCTTGCATCTTATTTTGAAATCTGCAATTACAGTAGCCAAATTAGACTGCGGAGGCATTTATCTCATAGATGAAACAACAGGTGCAATTGAGTTAGTTATTAACCAGGATTTGTCGCCCGAATTTGTTGCCAAAACTAGCTATTATCCTGCCGATTCACCGCAGACCAAACTCATTATGGCTGGGCAACCAGTTTACACCATTCTTGAGAAAAATGATCTACAGCTTGATATTCGCAGTAAAGAAGGCATCCAAAGCCTTGCAATTGTCCCCGTGCTTTGTGAAGGTCAAGTAGTGGCTTGCCTGAATATCGGTTCCCGAGCGATGCAAGAGATCACGCCCACTACGCGGGCCACGCTTGAAACGATTGCCACTTACGCGAGCAGTATCCTGATCCGCTTGCGGCGCGAAAAAGCGCTGCGGCAACGCGAAGAGCATCTCCGAGTGATCTTTACGGCGGCTACAGCGGTTGCCTTTGTTTCAATTGATGTAAATTTGCCAACTTTACCGATTTTAGAGTTTAGCCCTGGCGCAGAATCTGTTTTTGGCTATCAACGCGAGGAAATCTTGGGCCAATCGTTTGCGCTGTTGGTTCCCCCAAACGATCAGGCCCAAGTCTTAGAGCGGGGCAAGCTCTTGCGGCAACGGAAGGTTGGTTTCAGGGGCGAAGTGGTCTACAGGCGCAAATCAGGTGAGGCTTTTCCGGCCCAGCTTCATTCCTATCCTTTATTCAACGAGAATGATGAAGTTTTAGCTTCGCTCGGCGTGATTATCGATCTTTCAGAGCGTAAGCAGGCCGAAGAGGTTTTACGCAGCCGCGAAGCCATTTTGGAAGCCGTTAGTTTCGCTGCAACTCGTTTTTTGGAAGAGACCAATTGGCAACAAAACATCCAAACCGTTTTGGCGCATTTGGGAATCGCCACTAACGTTAGTCGCACCTATATTTTTGAAAATCATGGAGCCGCTGATGGTTCGCTCTTGATGAGTCAGCGATTTGAATGGACAAGAGATGGCGTTAGCGTGATGCTTGATGCGCCAGAATTGCAAGGGCTTTCCTATCAAAAAGATGGTTTTGGTCGTTGGCAAGCTATCTTAGGGCGAAACGAACCGATCCATGGCCCTTTAACCTCTTTTCCGCTCAAAGAGCAAGAGCTTCTCGCGGGCCAAGATATTCTTTCCTTGGCTGTTGTCCCGATTTTTGTGCAACAAAATTGGTGGGGTTTTATCGGCTTTGATGATTGTAAAATCGCTCGGCTGTGGGCTGAGGCCGAAGTAGATGCTTTGAGTGCCGCAGCGAGCATCATTGGGATGGCGATTCAGCGAGACCGCGTCGAAGAGCGGGCCCGGCAAGTGCTGATTCAAGAAGAAATTATCCGGGCCCAAGAGATCACGCTGGCTGAACTTTCTACGCCCCTGATTCCAATCAGTGAACATGTGGTCGTAATGCCATTAGTGGGCATGGTTGATTCGCGCCGCGCCGAGCGTGTGATGGAAGTTCTCCTGCTGGGCGTTGCCGAACATCAAGCCCGAATTGCGATTATTGACATTACGGGCGTTTCAGTAATTGATGCTCAAGTGGCTAATGCGCTTGTTTTAGCCGCGCAGGCCGTGAGATTGCTGGGTTCGCAAGTTGTTTTAACGGGGATTCAGCCACATGTAGCCCAGACTTTGGTCGGGCTAGGCGTTGATTTGAAGGCGCTTGTTACTCGAAGTACGCTCCAAAGTGGGATTATCTATGCAACGAAACGCAAATAACTTTTTAGCTTTATTTTTGCAATTGCTAAAGGAACGAAACTCGTGACTTTTGTTTCCCTTTTGCCGTTGCTCTTAGCCGCTGCTGCTTGTTTAGGCCTCAATCGGTTTGTCTCGACGCGCACATTGGGCATTGGGGCGGCAGGTGCGACTTTGGCCACGGCGCTGCTGCTCGTTTTGGGCCATTTGCAAGGACTGACCGTTGATCTGCCACCCGTAAATTGGTTAGGCCTTGAAACGCTCAACATCTTTGCCGCTGGTCAAACAGATGCTGATGGGCTTGCCCTAACGCTCCTTTGCGGAGGAACTTTAGCCCTCTTAGCGATTGCATTAGTTTTGTCGCCCTCCGTGAAGGGTTTTAGTTTACTCTTTGCTTGGGCCTTGCTGAGTTTGGTAACAACGCAGATCGCTTTTCAAAGTGATGGGCTTTTGTTGCCCTTTACCTGGGCGCTGGCGGTCTTGCTCAATTACAGTGCTGTGCGAGCGAGTGGCGCTTTAGACCGCAGCACAGCCTTGCCGCAAGGCGTAATTTGGGGCTTGCAGGCCAGCCTCCTTTTGCTGGCTGGCCTGCTGCTTGGGCAACCTGCCCTGAATAACGGCGAAATGCCGGGAGCGCTGGCGGCGATCTGTGTTACTCTGGCTTGTCTGATGTTGGTCGGTGGAGGGCCCTTTCAGAGCGCTTTGGAAGATTCTATCATTGCGCCAGCAGCTTTAGGCGGGCTTATTCACGGCTTGATTTTGCCGCTTCTGGCCCTTGACACTTTTGCGCGACTCGTAACGGTTGTGCGCGATGTTAGCCCAACCAATACGCTTCCCCCGTCCTGGCAAACCTTTCTGCTGCTTCTGGGGCTGCTGACCTTGCTGATTGGCGTTGCGGGAGCTATGCGCGAGACGCATCTGCGCCGCTTTGTAGCGTGGCAAGCCAGCGGTCAAGCGGGCTTTGTCATCCTAGCGATTGCGCTGGAAGGCTTTTGGGCCCGCCTCGCTGTGCCCGCCTTGTTAGTCAATCTTGGCTTGACCACGATAGCGGGCGCGTTGGCGGTTGCGGCGTTGGAACGGCTTACGGGCAGCGACGACCTGACGCATGTGGAAGCGGGAACGCGCTTACGAATCACAGGTTTGCTTTGGGCCTTGGCCAGTCTTTCAGTTTTAGGTTTGCCGCCGATGTGGGGTTTTTGGGGCCACCGCTGGCTGTTTGAAGCCGCTTTAGCCCAAACGCCGTGGGTTATACCCCCAATTTTAGCCATTAGTTTACTAGCTTTTTTTGCGTATCTCAATCCTTTAGCTCGTTTTTGGGGCCAAACCGCTTGGAATCAAAAGAAAGAATTGCCCAATCCTATTTCTGATGGCCATTCGCTTGCCCCAGTCTTTCTTTTAGCGACTGTTCCACTTCTGCTTTTAGGGATTTGGCCGCAGTTGGCGTGGCGCGATTGGTTACAATTAGTTGAAGGCGCTCCCGTAACTCTTTCTGTTGGGTTTTTGGCCCAAGCGGGCAATATTGGCGTAGCGTTTGGCGGGTTTATTTTGCTCCTTTGGGCGTTCATTGTCCGCCCAAACTGGACAAGATTCACTCTGACCGATGAAGATATGGAAGCGGTTGTGCTACCCCCAACTGCACTGGCTGCGAGTTTAGAGCCTTTGGCTTGGGTGGGTTATCCTAAAAAACTCTTGCATTTTGGCTGGAAGATGTTAAATACGCTCAGTCTTTGGGCCCAAACGGGGATGAATCTCTTTGAAAAACGATTTTACCTGGCAGGAATCGTCTTAGCCAGCGTGAGTCTTATTTTGTTGATCGCTCGCGGATAGGAATTTAGCGCAGATGATCGATCCAATTTGGCCTTTGCTTGGCCTTACCTTGAGTGCTGGAGCAATTTTGCTTTTGCAGGATTGGCGCTTTACCTTTCCTGCCTTACTGCTGAATTATCTTTCGCTCACAGTTTTCTTAGGCCAAAGACTCTTTACGGCTGACCAACCATTAGATTACTGGACAAATAGCACGATTATCGCTGTCAAGTTGATGACAGGCATTGCGGTTACAGCGATTTTGACGATTACGGCCCTGATGTTTTCGCAAGATTTTGGCTTAGAAGAACTAGACGAATTTGGCCTGGCCGAATTACGGCGAGCGGCGCGGGCCGCCCAGCGCCTCCGTGCCAGTCGGCCCTTTCGCCTTAGCGACTACACGATTCCCTTTTGGGCCTTACTTTTGGCGCTTCTTGCAACCTTTGCGTTAGTAAGTATTTATCCTGTTGCTACTTCGCCGCTCGTAGATTTCGCCTGGTATTGGCTCGGCTTGACAGGCTTATTTACCCTGGCGGTGGCTGCCGATTTACGCAAAGTTGGGCTAGGCTTGTTGCTCTGCCTTAGTAGCATTGATTTGCTCTACACCGCTGTGGTCAATGCCCCAAATGCCAGTGGAGTTGGCGTAATGGCCCTTGCTCTCTTGAGCTTCTTAACGCTTTCGCTGGCTTTGGCCGTGGCCTATCTTTCAGCCTTACTTTATGACCGCCTAAAAACTCTCGAATTAAGCGAATTGTATAACCAAAGAACCTAAAGCAAAGCGTATTACCTGCTATGCTCTATCTCCTTTTCATTCTTTTTCCCATTTCAATGGCCGCGACCTGTTTTGTCTTGCGTAAATATACTGAGCTAATCATTGTAGCAGCAGTTGGAACCATTTTTACGCAGGCCTTTTTCTTAGCCCAAATTCCCCTCGACGACCTAACGCGGATTTTGGGGATTATCCTCTCGCTGAATGCCTTAAATCGCCTTTTTATCTTTCTCTTTCTAAGCATTGGCGCTTTAGCCTTCATTGTTTCGTGGCATCTCCCTCATGGCGAGAACTTTATTCCTGTAACTTTGCTCATGCTGGCCCTTAATTGCACCATTTTACTGCTGCAAGACCCCTTTCTTCAATTGTTATTGCTTCTTTCGGCCAGCTTAACCGCCGTTTTAGCAATGGTAGATTTGCCCACTGGCGCTGGCGCATTGGTTGGCACACGAGTCATCGCCACGGCGATCAAATATCTCATCTTAATGATCATTGCTGGGATGCTCATCTATCTTAGCTTTGTTTTAATGGACATTTATCAACCTGGCGAAACAAGGGGCCAATTTCCCTTAACCCGCTTCATTTTGGCTCTTCTTACCACAGGTTTCGCTTTACGCTTTGCGCTTATTCCTTTCCAGACTTGGCTTAATGACCTGGTGGAAGATGGCTCTCCAATGGTCACGGCCCTCGTGATCTCAATTTTTCAAATCACGAGTCTCTTCGTGCTGGTGCTTGCTTTGCAACGCTTTCCGACCATCCTAATTGAAAATCCTTTTGGATTGACGCTCTTGCGAATTGGTGGTATTGTAACTAGCGTCAGCGCAGGATTGCTGACCCTTAGCCAAGCAAGTCTCCGGCGCACCTTAGCCTATTTACTGATTTACAATAGCGGAATGGTCTTTTATGGCTTAGTTTCCATTTCTGAAATTGGGCTAATGGGCGCAATGTTTGAATTATTCAATCAGACTTTAGCGATCATGTTACTTTTCGTCAGCCTCGCGTTGTTAGAATTTCCCGATGGTCGTGCCCCAGGAATCGAGCGCCACGACCTTTTACGACGGTGGCCCGTAGCTGGTTTGGGCTTCATTAGTGGCGGGTTGGCTTTGCTGGGGTTGCCGCCCTTTAGCGGCTATGCCAGTAAAATGCTAATTTACCAAGAAGCGGCCCAACGTAGCTGGCTGGAATTTCTACCGCTCTTGTTGGCGACGGCGCTGGCGGGTTTGGGCCTGGCACGGATTTGCCAACAAAAGTTGCTTGGGGCCTCAGCCACGGATGACGACCTTTTAGGCACGCGCCAAACTGCTTTAGTCTTTCAAGAGCTACTTCCGCCTACCGAATCGCTGGCCGAGCGCAACCTTAAAGCCGAACCAACCAGCACGGCCATCTTAACTTTACTGCTTTTAGGTGCATGTTTGGTGATTGGCCTTTATCCTCAACCGCTCTTGGCCATGATTAGCGACGTTATTCAGAGTTTGACCTTTGTTCAAGCTCTCTAATCTGCTTGTTTGCTTCGTTTGGAAACGAAAATTCACTAAAACAAGGTTTTATGATTCGCTTATTTCGTCTTAATACTGGTTCTTGCGGAGGTTGTGACCGCGAAATCGAGTTGGCCGTAGAGTTAAGTAGCCATTTAACCTGGGCAAACTCGCTGCAAGATGCGACGGCCATTATCCTGACAGGGCCGATTACGCTGGGCTGTCGGTCTGAATTGCTAAAAATCCTTCAGAAAGACCAATTACCACCCTTGCTGGTGATTGGGGATTGTGCCTATAATGGGCAACCTTTTAGTAAAGGTGGCATAGAAAAAATGCCCGATGTGCCTATTCACTTGAAGTTGGAAGGTTGTCCCCCAAGTGCTGAAACGATTTTAATGGCTGTGCGGGAGGCTTTGAAGCAGTGAAAGTTATTTTTCTTCAGTCTCTATTAGCATTGTTGGTTTACCCTGGTTTTTTATTCACTTTAGGACTAAGCATCCTCGCAGCCAAGCTATCAGGAACTCAAATCATCACGCGCTCACTTGGCAAGTCTTTTAGAAAAGCTTGGCGCGAATCCGAAGTCAGCATCACGCTTTTGACGATTTGCCTTGCAAGTGGGGGCTTACTCCTTTTACCGTGGCCTTTGCATCCCACGTTCCTCACTGCGCGCCCACCTGAAGCCAACGGCAGTTTGTGGCTGGGAGCGTGGGCAGGGCTGGAAGGCGCTTTTTTGCTGGCCTTGTTGCCCGGCTTGTTCGCGGGTTCGCCCTTGGTGGCGCGAGCCTCCAGCCGCGAAGCGCAACTGGGAGTTGTGGGGCGCAGTTTGCTCTGGTTAGCTTTAGGCAGTAGTTTGGTTTTCCATCAAGATTGGCGAATTGTCGGTTCAAATGGCCAATCACCTCTGTTAGCTCACATTTTGGCTATTTTGGCAGCTATCGTAGCTTTTCCCGCCGCAATTGGCTGGGGGCCTTTTAGAGCTAAAGAGAGCCTTGCATTTGGTGGCCCAAACCACGGTTTAGACAGCCAAACTATTGACCTTGCCCAAGCGGCCCATGCTTTGCACAGATCTGCGCTTTTGGCTGCCAGTTTAGTTGCGCTGCTGCCACCTTTTCCCCAGTTTCCCCTTGTCAATTTGGTTTTGATAATGGTTGTTTTTAGCGGCCTGAGCTTTTTCTTAGCCCACTACAAAGCTTTTGGGCCTGTTTTCACCTTGCAAGAGGCTTTACGCTTCTGTTGGTGGCGAGCTTTACCTTGTGGAATTATCGCTTTAGCCTATTTAGGCTTTGTTCGTTGAAAAGAAAATTACTGTTTTTCTATGAATGCGCTTGAAATTCAAAATTTAAGTAAAGCATATAGCTTTGTTCCCGTTTTGCGTGAATTAACGCTGCGCGTGCCGCTAGGGAAAGTGTATGGTTTATTGGGGCCCCACGGGGCCGGGAAAACGACGCTCTTGCATCTCATTCTCGGCTTCCTGAAGCCAAATGAGGGCAAAATACAAATTTTGGGCACAAGTGACCCAAAGGCAATCCAAGGGCGAGTGGGCTACCTCGCCGAAAATCACGCTTATCACGCCCGCTATAAAGTCCAAGAATATCTTCGTTTTTTAGGCAAGATGAGTGATTTGCGCGGCTCAAAACTCCACAAAAGAGTGAGCGAAGTTATTGAATTGGTCGGTTTGGAAGAAGCTGGGCAGCAAAAAATTGCAACTTGCTCTAAGGGAATGTTGCAACGGCTAGGAATCGCGCAAGCCATGCTTGCTGAACCTGATTTGTTGCTCCTTGATAACCCAACCGCCCATTTAGCTCCCGATGAAAAGGCTGAAATCTTTGATTTGCTGCTGCGGATTCGGCCTTTTTGCCCCACAACCTTACTGTGTATGCACTATAGCGACGAAGTTGAGTTTTTGTGTGATCGGGTTGGGGTCTTGGCGGGCGGCAAAATCGTCGCTGAAACTGAGGTTCGGCAACTGCGCGTCGCCAGCGTTAGTGTGAAAATTCAGGTCAATCAGCTGCCCACCGAGCTTAAAAACCAACTTTGCTACCTTTCTTCGGCGGTGCAATGCGGAAATTACAGCGTTACCCTCCAGCCCAACAATCCTACTTTGCAAACCCTGGCGCTGCGTGCTATTCTTGATGCCGGCGTGACTGTGTTAGCACTCAAACCGCTGGAGCGGCCCCTGGAGCAATTTTATCTTCAAGCGCTTTATGAAGCTACTCACGATCTGCTCCGCATTGAGCATGATACTTTGGCCGCTGTGATTCAAACTTTACAGCAGGGAAACCCACCCCAAAAGCAGATTGCTCCGCCCCATGAAACGCCAGATTGAGCTTAGAAATTCAAAAATAGGATTCGGAACTTAGCAATGAACCTTAACCAAATTGGTCAAATGCCTTTTGTGTGCTTTATTCTGCGTTTTTTATCCTTTTTGCGCTTTACCTTAGAGGATTACTTTCATTCAAAACGCATCCTAATCGAGGTTTTCCTTACGTTTGCTTTTCTCTTTTTATTGTTTAATAACAAACAACCCTTTTTAACAGGCCAATTCTTCGGGTCGGTCGGGGCTTTTTCGTTAGCTCTTACGTTGTTCACGGTCTCATCTGTGCTAAGTCAGGGCGACCAACCCGCAGGCTATTTGTTGCTCATCCGCCGGCTGGATCGCACTAGTTATCTTTTAGGGCTTTATTTCTGTGCGCTTCTGCTGATCTTACTCTCTTTTTGCATAATTTGTGCAGCTACTTTCTTTCTCAAACCTCCTTCAGACTTAAATTTTGCGAATTTTATAGTTCGGACAATACCTTTAGTCCTCAATGTGGGTTTAGTTGGAGCTTTCTTACTCCTGCTCACACCGATGGTTTTATCAACTGGTTGGCGACTGCTTCTTTTGAGCCTTCTGGCCCTAGCCTTTTCGAGCAGTTTCGTGAGTGGCTATTTTTTGCAAACTTTGCCCAAAGACTTCGTCCAGATTTTAAGCGGGATGCAAGCCCTTTTGAGCTATCCGCTCTTGCCTATCTTGCGCGGGTTTGCCCTGATGCTTGAGCAACGCACGGGAACGCCTGAATTTACCGTTCTCATAACCCAGGGCGCACTCTTAGCAATCATTTTGTTGACAGCAATTTACAGCTTTAGGCAACGTGAACTAACTTTTCTCAATGAATGAAAGTCAAATTTTAGCGAAAGACAGCTTTCAAGCCTGTCTTTTTAGTAATGAGGTAAGCTCTTATGCCAATGTATGAATATGAATGCACAGCTTGCGGAAGCCAATTTGATCTACTGCGTCGAATGGATCAAGCTGACAGTGATCTTGTCTGTCAAAACTGTGCTTCAAAACAGATCAAACGCCGCTTTTCACTCTTTGCTTCATTGGGCAAAGCTGAAACCAGCAAAAATGCGCCAGAACACGACAGTGGTAACTGTGGGGGTGGCGGAACCTGTACTTCTTGTACCTGTCAGCATTAGGCTTCTGATATAGCTCAAGCCCAAAGCTTGGGGTTAGGCATACTTGACAAATGAAAGTTATTATTTTGACGGCGGGGCTTGGTACACGGCTGCGCCCCCATACTTATAGTAAACCCAAACCGCTCGTCAATGTGGCGGGCAAACCCATGTTGGCCCACATTCTTGATTCTTTGCAACTTCTTGCAATTGAAGAATTGATTTTCGTTACGGGCTATTTGGGGCATCGCATCGAAGAGTTTGTCAAGGCGCGATACAGCTTTCCAACGCGCTTTTTGGAACAAACCGAGTTGCGCGGCCAAGCCCACGCAATCTATTTGGCCCGCGAAGTAGTCAAAGGCCCAATGCTGATTGTCTTTGGTGATGGGATTTTTCGGGCTGATCTTGCCCCTCTGAATCGGGCAACCGACGAAGGGACAATTTTTGTTCAAGAAGTGGAAGATACTCGGCGGTTTGGGGTCGCAGTGGTGGAAGATGGGCTGATCACCAAACTCGTGGAAAAACCTGAGCATCCAATTTCTAATTTAGCGGTAATTGGGGTCTATTTTGTGCCTGAAGCGCAGCGCTTGTTTGAATCAATCGCTTATATCATGGAAAATAATCTCCAAACCAAAGGTGAATTCTATCTAACAGATGCCCTTCAGGTCATGATCGAGCGGGGCGAACGTTTCCGTGCCCAGCGCGTTGAGGTTTGGAAAGATTGCGGCAACCCTTCGGCCCTACTTGATACAAATCGTTATCTTTTGGAGAATGGGGGAAGTTATGTCGGCTCCGTAACGCGCTCGATTATCATTCCGCCCGTCTACATTCCTGATACAGCCCACGTTGAAAACTCAGTGATTGGGCCTTATGTTTCAGTTGCGCCAGGCGCAAGTATCAAAGATTCACGGATTCGGGACTCGATCATCAACGAAGGGGCCCAAATCGAGGCGATTACGCTTCAAAACAGTATGATCGGGGATGATGCGCTGGTCAATGGGCAATTTCAACAATTAAATGTTGGGGATTCTTCGGAAATCCATTATGGATAAGAGCCAAAGCGCATGAGCGAAAAGCAGATTTTCAATGCCGATGAGATTCGGCGAGCGTTGATTCGGATTGCCCACGAAATAGCCGAGCGTAATGAAGGTATCCGTGACCTGATTTTGGTTGGGATTCGGCAGCGAGGTGTCCCGCTGGCGGCCCGTATTGCGGCGGCGTTAGCGGATTCGGAGGGGCAGGAAGTCCCCGTAGGGCAACTTGACATTACCCTCTACCGCGATGATCTGAGCTTGCGTGGGCCGGCCCCGATTGTCCGTAAAACTATGATTCAGCACGACATCACGGGGCATACGGTGGTTTTGGTTGACGATGTTCTCTACACGGGGCGCACGGTGCGGGCCGCGCTTGACGCGCTCGCCGACCTTGGCCGCCCCGCCAGGATTCAGTTGGCCGTTTTGATAGATCGCGGCCATCGGGAATTGCCCCTTCGCGCTGATTTTGTGGGGAAGAATATGCCTACTTCCCGCGAAGAAAAGGTCGATGTTCGGTTACGAGAAACTGATCAAACCGAAGACGCGGTGATTATTGTCCATCCAGATAGCTAAGTCAGGAGAAGCAGCGTGTCGACCATCTCAGCGGCGGGCTTTCACAATCGGCATGTCTTAGATTTAGATGATTTCAGTCGGGAAGAAATCGAGGAAGTGCTGGAAACTACGGAGAGTATGAAGGAGATTTTGGCCCGCGAGATCAAGCAAGTCCCAACTTTGCGGGGTAAAACCGTCGTCAATATGTTTTTTGAAGAGAGTACGCGCACGCGCATCTCTTTTGAACTGGCCGCCAGAGCCCTTTCGGCGAATGTGATCAATTTTACCGCTAAGGGCAGCAGCGTCGAAAAGGGTGAATCCTTGTTGGATACAGTGCGAACGCTGCAAGCATTGGGGGCCGATATGATTGTGATTCGGCATTCGCAAGCGGGCGCACCGCATTTCGTGGCCCGAAATTTCAAAGGCTCAGTCATCAATGCGGGCGATGGTCGCCATGCTCATCCCACGCAAGCGCTGCTTGACCTCTTCACGATCCGCGAGAAGCTAGGGGGGCTTACCAAGCTCAAAGTGGTAATTGTAGGCGATCTTCTTCATAGTCGCGTAGCTCGCTCGAATCTTTGGGGTTTGACCAAAATGGGCGCGAAAGTAACGCTTTGCGCTCCCCCGACCTTGTTAGGCCCTTCACAATTTTGGCAAGCTACCTGGCCCAATGTTGAGCTTTCCTACAATTTGGATACTGCCTTGAAAGGGGCCGATGTGATTATGGCCCTGCGCCTCCAGAAGGAGCGCCAACTTACAGGCTTGCTCCCTTCGCTGCGCGAATATCAGACCTTTTTTGCCATTACAATGGAGCGGCTGGCCCTTGCCAAAAAAGACGTTCTGGTCTTACACCCTGGCCCAATGAATGAAGGGGTTGAAATCATGCCTGAAGTGATCAATTCAAAGCATTCGCTGATTGAGGCGCAAGTCACCAATGGCGTAGCCGTGCGAATGGCGCTCCTTTATCGGTTAGTAAATGCGGGCCAACCAGCATAATGCCTGGCTGTGGAGGTCAAATGGTTTATTTGATTCTAAAACCTGGCTTTTAGATTATGTCTAAGCGCAAAAAAACTTTCCCCTGTGGTCACAAAGGCTTAGGCCAGTTTTGTCATTCCTGTGCCCAAAAGCAAGCTGAACAGGCCCAAAAAAGGCAAGAAAAGGAAGATTGGCAAGCCACTTTTCGCCAAGACCCGATTGATCTCCGTGGCTTTCCTAAAGACGTGGTGATTAAGGCGCGGCAAATTTTACAAGGCCTAGCGAATGGGCAAAACTATCACAATTTTCGCGGGAAGCGCTTGAATCATGACCGCTCGATTATTAGCATTCCCGTTACGCGGAATTATCGGCTGCTCTATAGAGATCAGGGACAGGGGTCGATTCTGATTCCTCTCGCGGTGGTTTCCCACGAAGATTACAATGTTTGTAAACCAGGCAGTTAGCATGGGTGTTTGGTTGAAGCAGCCCCAGCTGCCTCGTTGGTCGCGGAGAGAGTCTCACCCTCGGAGTCCACGGCTTTAGCCGTGAAGCAACAGCTATGCTTCAGCAAGTTCAGCAACCACTGTTGATTCCGAGGGAAAAGAGCTTGGGTTTCAGCCTAGAACTTCAGGGTGATCAATTTTGATCACCTCGAAAGGAGCAGCAAAGATTCAATGCGCTATTTGATCAAAAATGGCAGTATTATTGACCCGGCCCAACGAGTAGCGATGTTGGGCGATGTTTTGATTGAAAACGGAAAAGTTGTTCAATTATTTGACATCGCCGAATCAGCCCTGGAGCGGGAAGCCTTGGGGCAAGCGCCAGATGTGGAAATCATCCATGCGCGGGGTTGCATCGTTTCCCCAGGCTTCACCGACCTTCATACCCATCTGCGCGAGCCAGGCCAAGAGCAAAAAGAGACGATTGCTACGGGGACAATGGCAGCGGTGCGGGGCGGGTTTACCTGTGTCTGTGCCATGCCCAATACTGAACCACCGCTTGACAATGCGGCTACGGTGCGGCAAGTGCGCCAAATTGCTTGGCAGGAAGGCCACGTTCAAGTCGAGGTTGTTGGAGCCATTACGCAGGGCCGCCAAGGTCGAAATCTCTCTGAAATGGCCGAATTAGTGGAAGCAGGATGTGTAGCTTTCAGCGATGATGGCAGTTCTGTTGCTGATCCCGCCATTTTGCGGAACGCAATGGCCTATGCCAGTATGCTCAAAGTGCCCATTATGTGCCATTGTGAGGATACTCAACTGAACAAGGGCTGGGCGATGCACGAAGGAGCCATCAGCACGCGGCTGGGCCTCCCTGGTTATCCCGCTGCCGCCGAGGAAGCCCATATTGCCCGCGATCTGACCCTCGCCGAACTGACGGGGGTTCATCTTCACATTTGCCATGTCAGCACGGCGGGCGGCGTGGCGCTCATCCGCAATGCTCGCCAGCGCGGAGTCCATGTTACGGCGGAGGTCGCGCCACATCATCTTACGCTAACTGATCGCTGGGTTTTAGGCTCTTTGGCTAATTACAATGAGCTTTCGGCTGCTGAAATTGCTCATCAAGCATCATCTGGTCAAGCTAAACGACGTAAAAAGAAGGTTGATCGAGATTCAGTGCGAATTCCTTTTTGGCTTAATCCCAAATTGCTCCCGCCTTATGACACCCGAACGCGAGTCAATCCTCCTTTACGCACCGAAGAGGATATTGAGGCTCTAATTGAAGGCCTTTGTGATGGAACAATTGATGCGATTGCCACAGACCATGCGCCTCACACCTTAGTTGATAAAGAATGCGAATATGGCTTCGCGGCTTGTGGCATTAGCGGGTTGGAAACTGCGCTTGGCTTAGTTTTGATGTTAGCCCATTGCAATGCGCTAGATTTGATGAACGTCGTGGCCAAATTGACAGAAGGCCCAGCTGCTGTGTTAGGGCGCAATCCCTCTTCGCTCCGCCCTGGCTCGCGGGCCGATATTGTCATTTTTGACCCAGATCGCCCTTGGATTGTCGAAACAGCGCATTTTGCTTCCAAAGGCAAAAATAATCCTTTGCAAGGCCAACAGCTTAAAGGGCAAGTGATGCTCACTATGTCGGGAGGCAGCATTGTCTATCGCCACGATGAATTTGGCAAAGTGGCGAATCCTGTGCAACCTTCAAAATTGAACGATATTTTACCTAAAGACTAGAAGCAAGCGCAAGTATTATTACGCAATGCTTCAGCAAGTTCAGCAACCGTGGCTGAACTCGAGGATAACGCCCTTTTTTCCTAAGCGGCCAAGAAGGCCTCTTCAGCTTGGAAGCCGATGGCTTTAGCCATTGGCCTAGACAACGGCTAAAGCCGTTGATTCCAACTCTGAAGAAGAGGTTTCAGCCTAGTTTAAGCACGCTTGCAAAGCATAAAAGGAGTTTTCGGATGCCAGAAACAACTCTTCTTTCGCAACTTGACGCTTATATTGAAGCTCACATTGAAGAATCTATCGCTGAATTAGCCCAACTCTGTCGGCATTCCAGTGTCGCGGCCCAAGGGCTGGGGATTGCCCAATGTGCCCAATTTGTGAGTGAAAGTCTGCTCAAACGCGGGTTTCTGGCCGACCTTATTCCTACTGCTGGCAACCCTGTCATTTTGGCGCACAAGAATGGGCAAAGTTCACGCACGCTGCTTTTTTACAATCATTACGATGTGCAACCACCTGATCCCATAGCCACGTGGGATTCGCCTCCTTTTGAACTTACGCGCCGCGACGATTTGCTCATTGCTCGTGGGGCTTGCGAGAATAAAGGGGAACTGATTTGCCGTTTGGCCGCCATTGCTGCCGTTGAGGCGGTGTGTGGCGGCTTGCCCTGTACGGTCAAATTTTTGATTGAGGGTGAAGAGGAGATCGGCAGTCCCAATCTGCCCAGGTTTATCGAGAAACATGCAGCGCAACTGCAAGCTAATGCTTGTGTCTGGGATTTTGGCGAGATCAATTCGCAAGGTGCGCCCGTGCAATATCTTGGAATGCGAGGCATCTGCTTTGTTGAGTTGAAAGCGCAAACGGCTTGGTTTGAAGCTCATTCAGGCAATTTTGGGTCGATCTTTCCCAACGCGGCCTGGCGACTTACTTGGGCCTTAAATAGCC